>Ga0307478_10000032_pt1 | contig 180999 bp, 155 predicted proteins | sample atmos_gasesECM4C_2_FD_203713 | JGI IMG/M metagenome (GOLD analysis project Ga0307478, IMG submission 203713) | Hardwood forest soil microbial communities from Morgan-Monroe State Forest, Indiana, United States - atmos_gasesECM4C_05 | ecosystem: Environmental > Terrestrial > Soil > Temperate...
GTGGCGATACCTGCGCATATCGCAAACTCGTGAACTTGTCCGCCGCCACCCCAATCTGGTTCCCTTTGCGGTCAAGCCACACCAACTGCACATCCCCGCTGCCTCCGCTGCCGAAAACCAGCAGGCCGTTGTCCGCGGCCGAAGCGTCAGTGTGCCACGTGGTCGCGTCGCTGATCACTCCTTTCGCCACGCCCTGCGGATCGCCGCTCAAGGTCCCATTTGCCGGATCGAATGCCTGCGCCATCAGTTGGTCGCCGCGCGAAAAAAGAAGAAATCCGCCCGCATAAACTGCGCTCGATTGCGTGCGTAACAGCAACTTGTTTTCCCGCCCATCCAGTGATGCGTAGTAAATCGCGTCATTACCGCTTTGCGCGCGATCATGATTGAGCGCCAAATACAGAAAATGTTTTCCGTCAGGCAGAAAGAACGGCCAGCGATGCGATGAATGCTGCTGCGTATCAATTTTGGTGGCCTCCACCGGGTTGCCTCCGCTGGCATTGACCCGCATCAGTGGCCCTATCGGCCCCGGAGAAAAAACAATCACCCCACTCGCAGCCCAGGCGCCTCCGCGCCCCAGTAGCGCGTCGCAAACCACGACCGGAGATCCGCCATTCACATCAATCGTCTTCAACTTCCCGTCCACGAAAAAACCCAGGGAACGGCTGTCTGGCGACCAGAAAGGAAATATCGCATCATCCGTGCCGGCGAGCGCGTGCCCTTCCACCGAATTCATGGGCCGCACCCAAAGCCCGTTTTTCCCCTGTTGGTCGATGGCGCTGAACGCCAGCGTGCTGCCGTCGGGTGAGAGCACCGGTGGCCCTCCGGCGTCGTCCGTCAGGCGAAACGCAGCGCCCGGCGGAGGATCAATGACCGTGCGAATACTCGTCGCGGACGAATTTGGTCGGTGCAATAGGAATCCAGCCACAGATCCCAGCAACAACGCCACCGCCACTGCCGCCGCCCATCCCAATGGGCTACGTGCAAGTGGTGCTGGTTCCGCAGCAACCGCGGCAACCGCCGGCCGTTCCTTGGCAATCCACTGCAACTCCAGCTTGATGTCGTGCGCCGTCTGATAACGCTCTTCCGGATTCTTCTGCAAACATGTCGTCACCACATGTTCAAACGCGGTTGGAGTTTGAGGCTTCAGCGCGCTGATCGGCTCCGGGTCCTTTTCCAGAATTGACGACGCCAACGAAATCTGACTCTTGCCCTCGAAAGGCCGCTTTCCCGCCGCCATTTCATAAAGCACCGCGCCAAACGCAAAAATATCCGAGCGCGCATCCGCTTCTTTTCCTTCGATCTGTTCCGGCGACATGTACTGAATCGTTCCCACAATGCTGCCCGCCGTTGTCAACGGAGTCATCGGACTTGGCCCGCTCATCGTCGGCAACGCAGTAAACGAAGGCACCGTCCCCGAGGCAACAGTTGTCACACCCAGAGGCTTGGCCAGCCCAAAGTCCATCAGCTTCGCGCCGCCCTGCGTCAGCATAATGTTCCCCGGCTTCAGATCGCGATGCACAATGCCTTGCCGGTGCGCGATCGCCAGCGCCTCCGCGACCGCGATCCCGACCTTGAGAATCTCGTTCAGCGGCATCGCACCTTTGCGCAGCCGGTCGGCCAGAGTCTCTCCTTCCAAAAACTCCATCACCAGGTAGTCGGTTCCATCCTGTGAACCGATGTCGTAGAGATGGCAGATGTGGGGATGGTTCAGAGAAGAAATCGCGCGGGCTTCCCGCTCCATGCGCTGTTTTAGTTCTGGTGAAGAAGAAAGATGAGAAGCCAGTACCTTGATCGCAACCGTGCGATCGAGCCGCGTATCGCGGGCACGGTAAACTTCACCCATTCCGCCCGCTCCCAGCGGAGACTGAATTTCATACGGGCCGAGTTTCGTCCCAGAGGTGAGGGCCATCCGTGTGCGCAATTATAGCTCGTGGCGATCTTGAGCCGCGAAGCGGCGTAAGAATAAAGCCCACGGCGTAAGCCGAGGGTGCGAAGCAGAATGACCCAGCCGCGGAGCGGCGAGAGAGGCCTCAGACGGCTTCCACAGGCGCACTTTCCTCGCATCTGTGCGCATCAAACTGCTTCTGAAGATTCTCCGTAGCATCCCTAACGCTTCGCAGCGAAGGCGTCGGAGCCTGAAATCGCCGGCCGCAAGCCGTGCAAGCCGCCACGCACGGCACCGTGCCAATGTGCTTCACAATCCGAACCGCACGCTTTGCCGGAGGCGTCACTTCTCTATATTACGGAATCACATGGAACGGCACATTGCTGGTCAGCGTCCCACTCGGAGTAGCAACCGTGACATATCCCGTAGTCGCTCCCGCCGGAACCGTAGCTTTTATGAACGTGTCGGAAACGACCGTAAAGCTCGCCGCAATGCCGTTGAACGAGACACTGGTCGTTCCAGTGAATCCCTGCCCGAGAATGCCGCCCGTCTGGCCGACTTTCCCTGCGGCGCGGACAAAGGTCACGAACGGGCCTAGGCCCATATCGAGGCTGTATAGGGTACCGCAACCGTTTCCACACGCATCCGAATCGCCCTGGAAAGTCGTCCCATAGAAGATTCCACTGGTCGCCTGAAGAAGCCCGCTGAACGGGGAGTCTCCATCCGTACCATTGAAGTTGTGGAGGGTCGTTAGAGAGTCGCGAGCTGTGAGTCTGAAGATGGTTCCATCACCGTAGGCACCCCCGCCTCCAGTGGTGCCGTACAAAGCGCTGTCGGTGCCCTGAACGAGTTGTCCAAAAGGAGAACCCCCGTCTCCGCATCCGGGCATGCAAGAAAAGCTGTAAATCGTCGTTAACTTTCCGTTCGAGGTGATCTTGAAAACCGTGCCTCCGATTCCTTTGCCGCCTTGGGGAGTGACTCCATAGAAATTCCCGTCGCGGGCGAGTAACAACCCTGCCCACGGTATAGCTCCGTCAGAGCAGTCAGTCTCACAAAAGCTATGAAGCGTAGTTAGCTTACCCTCGGGGGTGATCCGGAAAACGGTACCGCAGCCGGGGGCCTCAATGAAGCTACAGCTGTTTCCTAACCCTCCAAAACCTGTCGTTCCATAAAAGCTCCCGTCTACACCCTGAACCAGAGTTCCAGTCGGTTGATCTCCATCGCTACACATCGGCTGCGCACAAAATGCGTAAAGGGTCGTCAACGCCCCATCTCGAGTAATTTTGAAGAGAGTACCCTCCCCATTAGCGCCGCCGGCGACAGTAGTACCGTAGAAGCTATCATCGAAGGCCTGAATCAAGCCTGCCACGGGGTTTGAACCATCGGTGCCGTCAAATCGGTGAATCGTAGTCAGCCTCCCCTCTGGCGTAATCTTGAAGAGCGTGCCGCAGCCACAGATATTGTTTGCGCCCTGAAGGGTTGTCCCGTAGAAATTCCCATCGGTACCAAGGGCCAAGGCGCCCTCCGGGTAGCGGCCGTCTGCGCATTCAGACTCGGAGCAAAAATTGTAGAGTGTCGTCAGAACGCCCGCTTGAGTGAGTTTGAAAACAGTGCCGCCTCCGTATGTGCCGCCGGAGGTAGAGGTCCCGTACAAGCTCCCGTCAGGCCCCTGAACAAGCGACGCAGTAGAGTTTCCGCCATTTGTCCCGTCGAAATTCACCAGGGTGTTGAACGTCTGCGCGGGCGCGGCAATCGCCGTCGCGACCCAGAGCAAGATTGCGACAGCGGTCATTTTCCCAGCGCTAAAGTTTTTCATCGGAGTCCTCCGTGGTACAAAATTCGCAAGTCGCGGCCCAACTCACGCGAGAGAAACGGGGCTCACCTCAGGAAGCCGCAAGAGGAGAACGCTGCGGCCTGCCGGGATGCCAGCCATTATCCTCTCGGACGCTCCGAGGGTCAACAAAACCCCGCGCCCAGTAGCGCAGCCTGCCCTGAGCGAAGTCGAAGGGTCCGCACCGGCTGTCGCGGGGGCGTCTCGCCCTCCAAAGCCAACTACCAACACCGTCTGCAAACCGCTAAGGCAGCACCCGAAACGGCACATTGCTGGTAAGCGTCCCACTCGGAGTAGCAACCGTGACAAAACCCGTCGTAGCTCCCGCCGGAACCGTAGCTTTTATGAACGTATCGGAAACGACCGTAAAGTTCGCCGCAATTCCATTGAGCGAAACGCTTGTAGTACCAGTGAACCCCTGCCCCAGAATGCCGCCGGTCTGGCCGACCTTGCCGGCGGCGCGGACGAAGGTCACGAAAGGGCCTAGGCTCACGTCGAGACTGAAGATCGTTCCACACCCTTCACTACAGGAGGAATTAAACGTGCCACCATTGTTTGTTACCCCGTAAAACGTTCCGTTCGTCGCTTGGACTAAGCTCAAAGGGAAAGCGCCGTCACTCGATTCGAAGGTATGCAATGTTGTCAGAGAGCCTTGCGGAGTGATCCTGAAGACGGTACCGCAGCCATAGCCATAGCCAAGATTGCAATTAATGTCGCCGCCCAACAAAGTTGTCCCGTAGAGGTTGCCGTCGCTCCCCTGGATTAGTGGTGCCGCGGGCTCACCTCCATCGGCACAGTTGGGCTGTGCACAGAAGTTGTAAAAAGTAGTCGTCGTGCCTGTTGGCGCGATCCGGAATATCGTGCCTGCATAACCGTGGGTCGCGCCGTTAGAAGTTACACCGTAAAGATTTCCGTCAGTCGCCTGAATGAGACCGGCTTGGGGCTGGGCGCCATCAGAACAGTTAGTGGGACTGGGGCAGAAGCTGTGCACGGTTGTCAACTTGCCACCTGGCGTGAGTCTGAACGCTGTGCCGCAGCCTCCTTGGTCAGGGAAGCAACCTTGACCCTTGCCACCATCGAAAGTCGTTCCGTAGAAGTTTCCATCAGAGCCCTGAATCAATCCGCCGTACGGAGACTCACCATCTTTCTTATCAAAGCTGAAAACAGTCGTCAGATTACCCGTTGGGGTGATTTCAAACGCGGTACCAAAGGTTCCATAGACGCCGCCGAGCTGAGTTGTCCCATAAAAATGGCCGTTTGCGGCTTCAAAAAGCGGGGCGGTAGAGTTTTCGCCGTCGGCGCAGTAGAGCTTAGAACAAAAGTTGTACAGCGTGATGAGTGTCCCGTTGCGACTGATTTTGAAAACCGTCCCGGCAGCGATTGTAGTACCGCCATACTCCGTGGTCCCGTAGAAGTTGCCGTCAGTTCCAAGAACGAGGCCTCCGATAGGGTCGTAACCGTCGGTGCAGTCAGGCTGTGCGCAGAACTCATACATCGTCGTGAGCGAACCTGCTACTGTGATCTTGAACGCTGTCCCGCAACTGCCAAAACATTGAGAATTTGAAATACCGCCCATAGACGTCGTGCCGTAAAGATTTCCGTCGGCACCCTGTACCAGAGCGGCAAGGGGCTCAGCGCCATCATTTCCGTCGAAGTCCACGAGGGTTGTAAAGGTCTGCGCCTGTGCGCCAATCGCCGTCGCGGCAAAGAGCACGAAGACTACTCCAGCCACTTTCCACGCACTAAGTCTTGCCATCACAATCCTCCACTGATACGAAAATTCGCGAATCGCGGCCCAACTCACGCGAGAAAAACGGGGCTCACCTCTGCCGAGCCGCAAGGGGGAGTGCGCTGCGGCCTGCCGAGAGATGCCAGCCATTATCCTCTCGGACGGTCCGATGGTCAACCAACACCGCGCCCAGTAGCGCAGCCTGCCCTGAGCGAAGTCGAAGGGTGCACGCCGGCTGTCGCGGGGCCGTCCCGCCCCCACTTCCCGACCGCCATTGGCCCCAAAATATCTCTTGCAAGTATGTCTATCGTTATAGTAGTCTTTAATCGAGGGGACGCACTGACCACCATGCGCCGCATGATCGCTCAACTCAACCAGGCTTCCATCAACCAGTTTCGCTGCACCGACTGCGATTGGGTGTTTCACGTTCAACAACCCGTCACACCCGAAGTCTCGGTGGAAGTTCAACAAAGCTACGCGCAGCGCTGGTTCGCCGCTCACAGCTGTACGGCCGGGACCGGCGGAACCACCTCCGTACGCTCGTCAAACTTCACAACCGTCAGCAAAATGCATTGGAGCCAGAACCTCGCCCACCCTGGCAGAACCTGAGGACAAGAACATGCTGCAACTCATCGAAAGCACCTGGCCCCTGTGGTGGATACTCGCATTAGCCCTGATCTTTCGCTGGTTTCACGTTGTAGCCGGAGCCTCCCGGCTGCCCGATGACGACACCTCCGAACCACGGGCAAGCCGGTCCACCGCCATCGATTTTTCCTAGGGATGTAACCGATCCGTGTCGGTTACGGCTGCGCAGGATGCCGCAGGTCGATTCCTCGGCATCCTGCCATCTTCCCGGCATTCCTCTGTGTTCCGGAGCCTGCCCTGAGCGAAGTCGAAGGGTGCCCTCTGTGGTTATTGCTTTTCTGGTCGATTCCTTGGCATCCTGCCATCTTCCCGGCACTCCTCTGTGTATCTCTGTGCCCTCTGTGGTTAAGCTTTTTCTGCATGAAGCCGTCAAATGCTGCCCCGCAAGGTTCTATGCCCTTCCGTCACCTCTCTTTGCAACCCCCGCTCCCAAACCAGGCGTTACAATAAAGACAACTTCCCGAAAGGACAGCTTTCCGGCAGTGGGAATCAAGGCCCATTTGGCCTCCAACTCCTTCCGCCTGAACCCAGATGTTCGGCCGCGACGAAAAAGTATCGCCCATGCGATTGACCGCGGTGCAGTACATCGTGCTGGGCATTTTCCTCATCCTCGCCTACGGCCTCTGGCGCCTCCAGGTAGTGCAAAGCGATTTCTACGCTACCCTCGCCGAGAAAAACCGCATCCGCAACGTGCCTATCCTCGCGCCTCGCGGCCGCATTCTCGATCGCGAAGGCCGCACTATCGTCGACAACTATCCTTCTTTCACTGCGCTTCTGTTACGCGATTCCTCCCGCGACCTAACCGCCGACGCCGATCTCATCGCCCAAGGCCTGCACCTCGATCCTAAAGACGTCAAAGATCGCATCCGCCATTTCGCCGGATCGCCGCAATATCAACCGATCTATTTGAAAGACGACATCACGCCCGACGAACTCGCTTTCATCGAATCTCACCGCAACGAACTGCCGGAACTCGATACCATCATGGCCCATCGCCGCCTTTATCCGCGCAACGGATTCATGGCCCATCTAATCGGCTACGTCGGCGAAGTCAGCGAAGAAATGCTGAACCAGCCGCAGTTCGAGCTTTACAATCCCGGCGACGTCGTAGGCAAATCCGGCGTCGAGCTCCAATACAACACCATCTTGATGGGCAAGAACGGATCGCGCCGCGCCGTAGTCAACAGCCACGGCAAAGAAATGCAGACCCTGGACGACACTCCCGCCCAGCCCGGCCATCCCCTCAAGCTCACCGTCGATCTCGATCTTCAGATTGCCGCCGAACAAGCCCTCGAAGGCCACAACGGCGCCATCATCGCCATGGATCCGCGCAACGGAGAAATCCTCGCCCTGGTCAGCCGGCCAACCTTCAATCCCAACGATTTCGCCGTCCGAGTCTCACGCGATCAATGGTCGAAGCTGGTCAATGACGACGACCATCCCCTGCTCGACAAAGCCATCCAGGCGCAGCTTGCTCCCGGCTCGACTTTCAAAATCATCATGGCCACAGCTGGTCTCCAGGAAAACATCGCGCAGGACATGCACGTCACCTGCAACGGCGGCGCGACGTTCTACGGACGTTATTTCAAATGCTGGGTCGTAGCCGAGCATCGCACCCACGGTGTAGTGGGCATCGACAAGGCTATATTTCAGTCCTGCGACGTCTTCTTCTACACACTCGCCGAAAAGCTGGGCATCGGCCGCATCGCGAAATACGCAACCATGTTTGGATTAGGCCAGCGCACCGGCATCGACCTGCCGCAGGAAGTCAGCGGCATCATGCCCTCCGAAGAGTGGAAGATTCGCAACTACAAACAGAAGTGGTACGCAGGAGAAACTATCTCTGTAGGCATCGGCCAGGGCGCAGTCACCGCCACGCCGATACAAATGGCGCGCGCCATCGGCGCCATCGCCAGCGGCGGCTTGTTAGTGCGTCCCCACGTCACCAATCCGCGGGATCTGCCGCCCGGCGTGATTCCCGCCGCCGGACCCGACGAAGTAAGGATCCCGCTCGATCCCCAAAATTGGCAAATCATTACCGACGCTATGGCGGCGGTGGTGAACCCCGGAGGCACGGCAGGTCTCTCGCATTTGCAAGGCATCGACTTCGCCGGTAAAACCGGCAGCGCCCAAACCATCAGCAACGCTCTAAAAGCCAAACTCGGTGCCGCAGGCAAAGCCAACTTCAAAGACAACGGATGGTTCGTAGGCGTCGAACCCCGCCGCAATCCTGAAATCGTGGTCTGCGCTCTATTAGAAGAAGGCGAGCATGGATACCTCGCCGCCCGCACCGCCGCACAAGTAATCAAAGCGTTTGTAGAGAAAGAGCGCCGTACGCCCAGCAAAGTGGCGCAAAAAGAAAAGCCAGTCGAGATCGGCGCAGTCTGGAACGCCCCCGACCCCGACGGCGATAACAACGATTCCCTGCGCGCTGGACGCATAATGATTGATCTGACCAAAGACCATTTGCCGCTGGCAGCAGCCGCACCAGGAGTGAATTAATAGGCCAACGACCGTTTTTAGCTTGCCCTGAGCCGAACGGCGAAGGGACCAACGACCGACGACTAATATGGCACGCTACATCTCATTCCGCGATTTCGATTGGATCCTTTTCATCTTCGTCCTCATGGTCTGCGCCTTGGGCGTCACCGAGATTCGCAGCGCCACCGTCCACACCAAATTCGCCGGCGCCCACATCCGCCAAATCTACTGGATCGCCGCCGGCATAGCCTCCATGTTCCTGGTGAGTATGGTCAACTACCAACTCCTCCTCGAACGCGTGCACTGGATGTACATCGCCGCCATCGCCTCTTTAATGATGGTCATAATTTTCGGCCACCGCTACCTCGGCGCCAAGCGCTGGGTAAAAATGCCCGGCGGTTGGCACTTCCAGCCCTCCGAGTGGGTCAAACTCATCCTTATTCTTGCCGTCGCCAAATACTTCAACGACCTCCACCAAAGAGAACTTACCTGGACCGACTTCATCAAAGCCGGCGCAATCGTCGGCGTCCCCATGCTGATGGTCCTAACCCAACCCGACCTCGGCACCGCCCTCACCTACATTCCTATCGCCGTCATGGGGTTGTTCTTAGGAGGCCTGCGCGCCAAGCAGGCACTTACGGTAGTAATCTTGGCCGGACTCATGATGCCCGTGGCTTGGCACGTTCTAAAGCCCTATCAACGCGAGCGTTTGACCAGCTTCATGGAACCCGAAGCCGACAGTCAAGGCTCTGGATACCAAGTAATTCAATCACTTATCGCGGTCGGCTCAGGCGGAATCTGGGGCAGCAGCGCCGGATCGCAAACCCATCTTTCGTTTCTCCCCGTGCCGCAAACCGACTTCATTTTTGCCGCTTTCGCCGAGGAACATGGATTCGTGGGCGCTCTCAGCGTCATGCTGTTATACTTTATTGTGTTGATGCGCCTGACCCAGAATGCGCAGACAGCGCCTGACCGCGCTGGTACATTTGTGGTAATGGGTGTGGTAGCTGTGCTTAGCTTTCACATTCTGGTCAACATCGGCATGGTGGTCGGCTTTATGCCGGTCACGGGAATCCCGCTACCTTTAATGAGTTATGGCGGATCTTCCGTTTTGTTCATGTTCCTGGCGCTGGGTATTGTGATGAATGTTCGCATGCGCCGCTTCGTGAACTAAGGAAGACGATAGAAAGCATTGCCGCATTCGTGCGGCGCAAAACAAGATTACGATCGCCCTCGCGTAAAGAGGGCACACCACCGGTCACGACGGGCAGTCGCGACCGGGCAGGATTGAAGCAAATTTACTGCCGGGCGGGTAACGGCCCCCTCAGATGTGAGAGAGCGGTCACAACCCCGGCGAGAGCAATGCGATAAGTGAGAAGACTTTCTAAGTTTGCACAGCTAATTCGGCCACCGGCAAAAGCCGGTAGTCAGCGCCGTGCTCTACCCGGGCCGGCCATCGCGATGCTCAATCCTCCCGCTCGTTTGCTGCCTGGTTTTCCGGTGATTTCCTGACGCCCTGAAATGGCGCGGGACCGGAGTTAGTATGACAACTAGAGAATTGTACGTCTCATCCACTCCACACGAAACTAGAGTGGGGATGGTCGAAGACGATCTGCTCGCAGAAATCTACCTCGAGCGCGAAAATGAATACACCTTAGCAGGCTCCATCTACAAAGGCCGGGTCACCCGCGTGCTTCCCGGCATGCAGTCCGCATTTGTCGACATTGGACTCGAACGCGACGCCTTCTTGTATGTCTCCGACTTCATGGAGCTGCCAGAAGAAGACGACCTTGAAGAAATCCCAGCCGACCGCGGAATGGCCCCCGCGCAACCCTATCACTCCCAAGCGGAGGCTCAGCCGGTAAGCGAGAACCTGGCGCCGGCAGCAGAAACACCTCCCGCTGATGTGTCCGAGCAGCAACCCTCAGACAATCGCGGAAGGTTTAGCGGCGGCGAACATCGTGAAGGACGTGGCGAGTTCCGCAGAGGTCGTCGCGGCCGTGGACGCCGCGGCGAACGCATGCCGGAAAGCCGCTTCGCCCGCCCCGCGGCAGAGCCTGTCCGCAACGAACCCATCGAAAACACACGCAGCGAGCGCCCAGAACGCAATGACCGAAACGACCGAAACGATCGTTCCGCGCGCCACGAACGTACCGACCGTTCCGACTACGGCCCACCCCCCGGATACCAGCCCATCTTGCTTCCCGGCGAGTCGATCTCGAAATATTCCCGTATGAACCAGGCGCAACCTCCCGCCCACCCGCGTACCGAGGCGCTAGCGGCTCCTTTGCCTGGCACGCCCATCGCCTCTGCCTTTCCAGAAGATGAGCCCTTGTTCACCGCTGAGCGTGCCGAAGCCTCGCAGGATGCACCCCGCGCTCGCAGCGCCGCCGCCAACGCCGAAGTCGCGTCTCCCGAATGGGACCGCGATCAACTCCAGCAACACCAAATCAATGTCGCATCTGTCTTTGGAAGCCCTGAAATAGCGGAACCCGAAACTACCCGGCAATCTTCGAATTACGGGAACGAGAATAAGCCGACGGTCGTCACCGAGCACTACGACCACGCTCCGCTATCCTCTGCCCCCTCCGGCACCGTCGAAGAACAAGAAATTGAAGACGAAGAGGCGGATCTGAATTCCTACATTCAGGACCTCGAGGACGACGACGCCTTCGAAGAAATGGAAGAGGAGACTCAGCACGCCGAGGACTACCACGATGTGCAGCCCGAAATCGCCGCATCCAGCGCGAATCCGGAAGAAATTGTGTCCAGCGAAACCGCTGCCGCCGGAGAAATCGTGAACGGTGCAGCCCTGCAGGAAGAAGTCGAAGAATTAGATGAAGAGGCAGAAGACGCGGAACTGGAGGAAGCTCAGGCCGAAGCCGAAGCGTTACTCGCATCCGAATCCGGCGGCGTGCCCATGGAAGCCCGCGCCGAGGTCCGCGCCCCATCCGAGACCGCAGCTCTCACCCAACGCGCTCCGCGTCCCGGTTACGACCGGCGTCCCGGTCGCGGCGGCCGTCGCGGTGGCGGAGGCCGGCGCTTCAAACGTCGTGAACCTCAGAACCTGCCGCTCATCAGCGACCTGCTCAAAGAAGGTCAGGAAATTCTCGTCCAGATTGCCAAGGAACCCATCGCGAAAAAAGGCGCCCGCATCACCAGCCACATCGCGCTTCCCGGCCGCTTTCTGGTTTACATGCCAACCGTGAACCACACCGGAGTATCGCGCAAGATTGCGTCCGAAGAAGAACGCCAGCGCCTGAAGCGCATCATCATCAGCGAGCGCGAAAACGGCCACGGCGGCTTCATCGTTCGCACCGCCGCCCAGGGAGCCTCCGAAGACGAACTCCGCGCCGACATTCGCTTTCTCAAAGGCCTCTGGACCGAGATCAAAAACCGCGCCGAGAGCGACAAGTCTCCCGCGTTGATCTATCACGACCTCAACGTGGTCGAACGCGTCCTCCGCGATCAGGTCACCTCCGACTTCTCCGCCATCTGGGTTGATACCGAGCAGGAATACGAACGCGTCCTGCGCTTCGCCAACCGCTTCCAGCCCGGCCTCGTAAGGCGCGTCAAGCTCTACAGCAAAGAGACTCCGCTGTTCGATCAATTCGGCCTCAACGAAGAAATCAACAAAGCTCTCAAGTCGAAAGTCTGGCTCAAGAGCGGCGGCTACATCGTCATCAACCAGACCGAAGCGCTGGTGGCCATCGACGTGAACACCGGCAAGTACGTCGGCAAGACCGCGCGCCTGGAAGATACCATCGTCAAGACCAACGTCGATGCCATCAAAGAAATCGTGCGCCAGATCCGCCTGCGCGACCTCGGCGGCATCATCATCATCGATTTCATTGACATGGACGAACGCCGCAACCGCCAGAAAGTCATGCAGGCGTTAGAAGAAGCCTTGCGCGCCGACCGCGCTCCGTCAAAAGTCCTCCAATTTAACGACTTCGGATTGGTCGCCATCACTCGCAAGCGCGTCAAGCAGTCGTTGGAACGCACCATCGGATCACCCTGTCCCTACTGCCAATCCACCGGCTACGTGAAATCGGTGACCACGGTCTGCAATGACATTTATGTCGAGATGCGCAAAATGGCCAGCCACTTAGACCACAGCGACGTAATGCTGCGGGTAAATCCCGAAGTAGCCAAAGCGCTAAAAGCCAACAGCGCCCGCCTGCTAACAGAAATGGAAGAGTTAACCAAGAAGACGGTAATCATAAAAAGCGATCCCGCATTACACCAGGAACAGTTCGACATCAACTAAGTCTCGAGGGATAGATGATGGAGGACGGGCGTCTCCGCCCGTCCTTATTTCTTCCCCCTTGTCATCCTGAGGTAGTGGAGTCTCTCGCTTGGCGAGAGACTCCCAACGAAGGACTTATGCATTTTTCATGCACCTTCGACTGGGTGGTGGTATATTTCCTTGCGGGACGGCATGACTTTGCAAACTCCCCCTACGTTCCTGTGAGGGATGCTGATAACGTTACCCATAGCGGCCACTGTACGTGATCCGCGTTGCACGTCGCATGTCGCTGATCCTGCCGAAAAGCTAGAAAGTCCAACCGTCCCAATTTCACGATGAGCATCAAACTGACCGCTGCCGACGCGATTCTCAACGCGTCGTTTTTCAAGTTGGCAACGCTCAACGATATCGCCACCCTTCTGGAGGTGACTCCGGCCGAGCTTCGCTTTTATCTTTACAAGTCCAAGAGATATCGGACATTCACCCTTGCCAAGAAGAATGGCGGGGCGCGTGTCATATCTAGCCCGGCCAATGCCCTCAAGATCATCCAGCGAAAGTTAAATCAAGTTCTGCACGCGGTATATAAAGGCCGAGCTTCGGTTCATGGCTTTGCGCGGAATAAGAGCATCCGATCTAACGCCATGCGCCACTTGGGATGCAGCTTGCTTATGAACTTTGACCTTGCGGACTTCTTCCCATCCATCCATTTCGGGCGTGTGAAAGGGATGTTTCAGAGCAAGCCATACTCGCTTCCCGAGCAGGCAGCTATGGTACTCGCTCAGATCTGCTGCTACAACAAAGTGCTGCCAGCGGGTGCCCCCACATCTCCCGTCGTCGCAAACATGGTGTGCGCCCGGATGGATTCTCATTTGAAGGAACTAGCTTCCAGGTTCCGTTGCACTTACACACGATACGCGGATGACATAAGCTTCTCGACTGAGCTGACCCGATTCCCTCCGGCTATCGCTTATCGCGATAAGGATGCAAAGCGGTGGATAATCGGTGACCAACTGGGAAAGATTGTCACAGACAACGGGTTCGCCATTAATGCCGCTAAAACTCGTTGCTACTCCGCTGGTACCCGTTTTGAGATCACCGGTCTAACAATCAACAAAAAGGTCAATGTTAAGCAGCAACTGGTCCGTCAGGTACGGGCAATGCTAGCCGCTTGGAAGAAATACGGCCCAGACGCGGCCCAGACCGAATTCACTGCGAAATATGATACGAAGCAGCGGAAGACCGGAACTGCCGACTTTAGGAAAGTAGTGCGCGGCAAGATCGACTTCATCGGCTTTATACGGGGTCGAGATGACGGACTCTTTCTCAGTCTTCTTTACCGCTATGCCGCGCTCGATCCGGCTGCTCATATCCGACCGTCCATCGTGACCGCGAATACCACTGACAGGGTTCTCGGGCAGGCCGTTTGGCTTCTGGAAGACGAAGACGGACATCAAGGGACCGCCTTTGCCGCAGAGGGTTACGGGCTTTTGACGGCTTCGCACGTGGCGGAATACGACATGTATGCTAGCCAGCCCAGTCTCAGCCCCAAGAAGTATAAGGTGAGCGTCATACGTAAAAGCGAGGAAGTTGACCTCGCACAACTAAAGATCGATGGACCGATTCCGGTGCAGTTACCAATGGGAGATGCAGACAAATTGCAGGTGGGTGACACTGTTACATTAGCTGGCTTTCCGAACTATCACGTTGGAGACAGCGTTCACGTAGACCGCGGACCCATCACACAGACACGAAAGTACATTGGCGTACCTCATTTCGTCATCCGCCCAACTATTGTAAAGGGCAACAGCGGGGGACCAGTGCTTGATGCAACGAATCGCGTCGTCGGCGTCGCGGTCAAAGGTCTGGATACTCCAGGACGTTTTTCCGGCCAGGACGAATTGAGCAGCTTCGTCCCGACAACTATGCTCAAAGAGCTAAAATAGATGAATATGGAACCCACGCCCAACGAAGTTAGACGACGCCAACTGCTTCAGTTCTTGGAAAGCAAAGAGCCCGCCTGGAAGGACAGCGACCATCCCGAACTGGCTAAGGGCGCTGCTGCCTGGGTGCGGAAATTGCGGAAAGAAAGTGAGTTATCTCGGAAACTCAAGAAACGCTGATCTGCCCCAATTCACCAACGACCAACGACCGCCCTACACCACCACCGCTTCCTTATACTCTCCAAACACTTTCCGCATAGTATCGGAGATTTCCCCAACAGTGGCATAAGCCTCAACCGCGCCAACAATGCACGGCATCAAGTTCGCACCAGAGCGAGCCGCATCCTCGACCTTCCTCAACGACTCTGACCAGGGCTTGGCGTCCCGCCGCGCACGTAAGGCCTGCAACCGTTCCACCTGCTTGCGCTCCAGCGCCTCATCGATCTTCTGCAGCACCACCGGCTTCTCATCTTCTTGCTTAAATCGGTTCACCCCCACCACCACCGCCTCGGCGCGATCCACCGCCTGCTGATACTCATAAGCTGCATTCTGGATTTCCTGCTGCACAAATCCCCGCTCAATAGCCTTTAACATTCCACCCAGCCCGGCAATCTTCTCCAGATATTCGGTCGCACATTTCTCTACTTCATTCGTCAACGCCTCAATGTAATAAGACCCCGCCAGCGGATCGATCGTCTGCGGCACTCCTGACTCGTAAGCCACAATTTGCTGCGTACGCAGCGCGATCCGCGCCGCCTGCTCGGTAGGCAACGCCAGAGCTTCGTCAAAGGAATTGGTATGCAGCGACTGCGTCCCGCCCAGCACCGCCGCCATGGCTTGAAGCGCCGTGCGGACAATATTATTCTCCGGTTGCTGCGCCGTAAGCGTAGACCCGGCCGTCTGCGTATGAAAACGCAGCATCCACGACTTCGGATTCTTCGCCTTAAAATGTTCCCGCATGATGCGAGCCCACATCCGCCGCGCCGCCCGAAACTTGGCAACTTCCTCCAGAAAATCGTTATGCGCATTAAAGAAAAACGACAGCCTAGGCGCGAACTTATCGACATCAAGCCCGGCGTCGACGGCCGCCTGCACATAAGCAATCCCGTTGCCCAGCGTAAACGCAATCTCCTGCACCGCCGTCGATCCCGCTTCCCGCATGTGATATCCCGAGATCGAAATCGTGTTCCACTCAGGAACGTTTTCATTCGTCCACGCAAACATGTCGGTAATGATCCGCATCGCTTGCGCCACCGGAAAAATATACGTTCCTCTCGCGATATATTCTTTCAAAACATCGTTCTGCACCGTACCGGAAAGCTTGCGAATGTCAGCTCCCTGCCGCCGCGCCACCGCCACATAAAGCGCCAGCAGAATCGACGCCGTAGCATTGATCGTCATCGATGTCGATATCTTCGTCAGATCAATGCCATCAAACAGCCGCTGCATGTCTTCAATCGAATCGATGGCCACCCCAACTTTCCCCACTTCACCCATCGCCAGCGCGCTATCGGAATCCATCCCAATCTGTGTCGGCAAATCGAACGCCACCGACAACCCGGTAGTCCCATTCGCTAGCAAATATTTGTAGCGCCTATTCGACTCCTCAGCATCCCCCATTCCCGCATATTGCCGCATGGTCCACAGCCGCCCACGGAACATCGTTGGCTGCACCCCGCGCGTGTACGGATATTCCCCCGGATACCCAACCTCGCCGTCGTAGTCCCAACCTTCAAGATCGGCTGGCCCGTAAACCTGCCGCACCGGAATATGCGACGCCGTCTGCGGATCAGCCGATGCGTCCTTCGGTTTTGTGACCATCTTCCCTTCCTCACCAGAGTCCAAAGACTCAGTGCCGCTTCCCGATCCGCCAGAACGAGCTCACTCCAAACCAGCCAAATAAAACTGTAAAAGCTGCTGCCAAAAACAGCCGCCCGGCGCCGCTGTGTCTCACCCACTCCCGCCAGAATGCCAGACCGCCCACTGCGGCTAACGCCAAGAAAACAAATCCCGTGACCTCAAGCCACAATTGTCCTAGCGCCCCCGCCCATCGCGACGCCGTCATCCTGCCCGCATGCATGACCGCGCCAAATGTCCGTGTTTTGCGTACTTGCCGCCCGGCAACCCGGGCTGCAATCCCCAATTTCCGTCCTGTAGAGAGAGGCGACATCGTCATCGATTTTATCAAGCTTCCGGGTTACAATAACGCGGCGCGGGTAGTTTTCGGCATGAGCCCGCGGCGGCGCGGCTGCATCTAAAGAAGTAGTAAAGCCAGGAACCAGGGGGATCGCGTGGACCAGGAACTCAAGCAGCTCATGAAGGAACTGGGGGAAGCCATCAACGAGTCGCTCGCCGACTCCGACCAGATCGCCGAAGTCGTCTCCCGCATCAAAGAAGGCGGCTACGACATTTTCCTGGTGCTCGAAGCCACCATCGGCGTCAGCAAACCCGGCGACAAATCTCCCGACAAGACCTCGCTCGTCACCACCCTCAGCAGCAATCCCGAATTCAAAATCAGCGATCAGGACCTGAAGTTCCTCAAATCCCTGCGCATCAAGATCGAATCGGAAGACGCTGCGTAAGCAGGGCGTATTAGCAATCCGTCGTCTGCCTCGCCAGCCATCTCTACCTCTTCACCACTATCATTCATTCTTGACATCCTCAGGAGCGCATTTTGCGCGACGAAGGATCTATGGATTTGTTGGCAGTAGCCGTGCCGCCGGCGGAATGCATAGATCCTTCGTTGGGAGTCACCCGCGAGGCGGGTGACTCCGCTGCCTCAGGATGACAAGTGGTTAGTTTGCTAATGCTGTCTTGCCGGCGGCACTTTTCCGAGAGCAGATGCCACGCCTCCTGGTACGGGGCGTATCGGGTTTTGGGTGAGTCTGGAGTCATGCACAGTTTGTCTCTGCCGCGGAGGGCGGCTTCGGCGGGGATGATGTACCAGAGATTTATGGGGATGATGTAGGCAGCAATGAAATCGAAGTCGTCTTTGGTGTAGTAATGGTTCGATCCATGAAGGTTGATGAAATAGCTATTGTTCCTTTTGCAGGTGCTTGACTTGACCTGGACGCGCAGCCAGCCACCCTCTGATTCGACAACCATGTCGTAATGTAAAGAGTCTCCCCAAGGGCGGGTGACGGTCATGCCGAGTTCGGAGACGCGGGCGAGAAAGCGCATCTCTGCCCATTCGCCACGTCGTTTTTGATCCTTGATGTTGAGTCCGGGATTGTTCATGAGGCTCCAATAAAAAAGCGGCCCAAAGGCCGCGCTCTCTTCATTAACTTGTCATTCCAAGGGCCGTCAGGCCCAAGGAATCCGCTTTCGATCTTGAACTAACTCCCTACTTCCAGACTAGCAAATCGAACAGCTAAGTGAGACACGATTACAAACTTTATATTTGGAATGGATACAGCAGTATGCGGGGAATCATTTACTATCTCGCTATTGACAAGCGTTTTTTACGATCAAGCCAGAACGGGAAAAAGTGTCGCCGAGTTCCGAAGTGGAACAGAAAGCTCCCAAACCAGGATTTTCCTCACCCCACCCGCTCCTCAGCCGCCTTCCGCACCGCCTCCGGAAACGGACACGACTTCCGCGTTCTCCTATCCAAATGCACCGCCGTAATTTCGCAAGTCGCAGCAATCTCCTGCGTCTCGGCGTTCATCATCTCATGCACAAAGCGAATCACCTTCTCGCGGATTTCCAGAATCCGCGATCTCACTTCAATCACGTCGCCCGCCATCAGCTCGCGCTTGTAGGTAATGTTTTGCTGCACCCCGGCCACGCCGAACTTTCCTTCCCGCAAGTACGACGGGGTAATTCCCACCGCAGCAAACAGGTTCCAGTTCGCCTGGTCGAACTTGCTCACGTACCAGGTAATGTTCATGTGCCCGATCTGATCGCACTCCCACGGATACGTCGCCCCGCGGTAAGTCACCATGCCCGCGCTTGAATTGGATGTATCCACAATGCCGACACCATAGCGTTACCGGCCGCGCAGGTCAACAGAGAACGAGCGAGTGGATAGCCTGGACTATCGAAACGCATCGGAGGCCTTCGGAGCAACGTCTCGGTGGATATGTTTGTCCGCCAGATTGTGATTTTGGATTCGTATCAGGGCACGGCTTCAGCCGTGCCGATAGGAAGGGAGAAACGAGCGGCTTCAGCCGCTGCTAGAATCATAGCTCGATGACACCAGCCGTGAGGAGCATCGGCTTTTCTACAGGAGCACTGGCCCGAGGGGATTTTCGTGTGGCGTTGGACATGTTGGCGGGTAAGAATTGCAGCGCTGTAGAACTATCGGCCTTGCGGCAAGAAGAACTCGCTCCGCTCGTGGAGCATCTCGACCAACTGAATTTGGAGCAGTTCAACTACGTTGCGTTTCATGCCCCCAGTTCGATGGAACCTGGTTTTGAACCTGCGGCCTTGAAGCTATTGGAGAGAGTTGCTCTTCGCGGATGGCCCATCATCGTGCATCCGAATGCGATCTACACGCCTGACGCCTGGGAACGCCTCGGAAATCGACTCTGCATTGAGAACATGGACAAGCGAAAGCCGGTCGGACAAACCGCCGGTGATCTGGCCAGAATCTTCAAGAGTTTCCCTGACGCCTCTTTCTGCTTCGACATCGGGCATGCTCGTCAAGTGGACCCAACAATGAGCGAAGCTGCGACTATTTTGCAATGCTTCGGTCGCCGAATTCAGCAGATTCACGTAAGCGAGGTAAATACGCAAAGCAAGCACGACGCTCTGAGCGTTGAGTCGGTTCTAGCCTTTCGGAAAGTCGCCCACCTCATCCCTCCGCATGTCCCAGTCATCCTGGAAAGCAAGGTCGAAGAATCTGAAATTGCCGAAGAGATTCAAAATGCACTTGGCGCGCTGAGCATGAAGGACCAGCCTGTGTTTGTGGGCGATTAGCCTTGTCTTAGTCAGGACACTCTACTCTTTGTTCCCCGACTCAAACTTCCGTTCAACGTCGGTAAGTTGCTTTGGATGCCGGTTTTGCGTAAGGTCGTTGTTCTCGAGAGTAAGATCCTTGACCGACTTCACGAGAACGCCCACCCAGTCGTTCTTGACAATCCGATTGCCCCGGATGACGACGTCCGGCGACCCATCAACGTCAATCCCGCACTGGTGGTTTCGGTATATGCGATTGCCCTGTATATTGGCTGATCCCTTTTCTGTGACCCGAATTCCAGAGGCACTGCAAGAGTAGATTTGATTTTTCTTGATGTTTGCGCTTGACTCCGATCCAAGGTGGATGCCCCAGTAGGAATGCCCCGAGATTTGGTTTCGTTCAATCACGGCGTGGGATTGCCCACTGACCTGAATTCCGCTCCGCGAAGCGGCGCAAACCTTGTTCTCCCGGATCGTCGCCCGGCTTTCATACATGATCTCGATGCTGTGCGTATTTCCCGTTATCCCATTTGACTCGATGACCCCTTCGGCTTGACCACCAACCCGCACGCCCGTGTTCGTGTTATCACGAATCGAGTTGCGCAAAATAGTAAGCTTGCTGCCTGCGGAAACCGAAATCCCGGAATCGTTGCCGAAAATATCGTTGCCGTCCAAGACCCCGGTTCCCTGATCATGGACAAACACTCCAGGACCACGATTGTCGCGGATGGTGTTGCCGCGAATGGTTGGGCTCCCCCCGGCCGTCACCTCAACCCCTGCTTCACCGTTGTGGAATAGAATGTTTTCCTCGATCGTGCCAACACCATCCGAGGAGATCACGATCCCAGCATTCTTATTGTCGTGTATGTGGCAGTAGCGGATCCTTGGATCAGCGGCACTACGAATTGCCACGCCAGCAGCGGCCTGGCTGCTTACGCTGCACGTTTCCAATTCTAGGCGGCCCTGGCCTATGTCGATGCACGGTTTGTCAGTTGCACCGATTTGGCGAAAGGTGATATTGCTCACCCGGCCCAAAGTAGTACGGAACGACAAGCATGGAATCCTAGTGCACTGCACCACGACATCGTCCTGCCTGCCATCGCCCACCAATTCTAAGACCTTGCAAAGAACAACCGGCTCCTCGTACAGCCCGGGCTTGATAAGAATTCGCTCTCCCGGCGTCGCCGCTTCAATCGCCTCTCCAATCGTCCTATGCTGGCCCGCGCCCCTGATATCAACGACTCTTACGTCGGTTTTTGCCTGGGCAGGTGGATAGGCTGGCAAGCCTTCCACACTCGGAGAACCTGCAGACGCTTCAACAGGCGGTAAGGTCGCAGCATCCATACTGGCCAGCAACTCGAACGCGAAGGCGGAGGCATGCGCTGCGGCGAGCTCCTGCGAGCCGAGGGCATCCGACTCGCTCTTCCTGTCAAGTAGGTCCGAGATGCCCCGTATTACCAACGCGTCAACCCTGTCATTGATGGCGGCGGCCTCCAGCAGTCCTCGACCCTCCATCTCGACAGCAAGAGAGTCCCCATAGTTTTCCTGTATGAACTCGGAGATCTTCGAAGCGCGCGAGGCCACGACTACTTCTCCAGCGGCAATCGGCCCGAGGAGGACCCGCGGTCGCGGCTCGCCGAATGGCGACTTCAGCCGCTCCATCCAGTCGCCCTGTCGGGCCTCGACCCTAGCCCTCTGCTCGAGACGATAGCTAGCACCGAACACTTGGGGCCTAGGGCGGAACTCCGACTCCGCCTTACCAGACTCATAGCCATAGACCTTAGTCGCGATAACAACATCCCCGACGCGAACGTCCTTAAGGCCCCCCGCGACGCCCACAAAAAGAAGGACCCGAGGGTGAAAATGCTGCATTGCCCTTTCTGCCTCGGCAGCTGTTTTGGCGTTTCCGGCCCCAATTTCGACCAGGGCCACATCCCACGGTTGTTCGCCTTCGAACGTTCCTTCCTCGTAGAGAGTGCCCTGTTCATGCAAATGCTCTCGCAGGTTAGAGAGATGGCCCCTCACGGCAGAGTATTCGACCGGAAGGGCGGTCAGTATCACGGCCCTCGGGCGTGCACTCTCGGATCGGTGGCTCTTTCGACTCCCCGCGCCGTTCCCCGGAGCCTTGCCGACGGACGTCCTCTTATATGGCTTCGCCATTTGCGATAGACCTTATGGGCACTCCGGAAGCGACAGAAGGTTATCGGGCCGCACACCGTCCGGGACTGTTCTTAGGTATTCTGTACCCCACTGGCTGATCGCCACGTCAAGATTTGCTCGGTCATTCCCGACGCGGACATAAAAAGACCAGCGCCCCTGTTTAATACCAAGAATGGCTTGATCCTCCGTCAGCTTCCAGCGCGTTCCGTCTGGATTTACTCCCCCGATCGCACGAATTCTCTGATGGGGGTCGTATCTCGCCGTCTTATTTATGCACTGCACTCTAACCTCAACAGGCATAGGCTCCGTATCCTTCGTTGTTCAATGACAAAAGGGGTCACGGCACGCGCCGTGACCCCCCTCAGAGTCGCTAATGTTTCTAACCGTCCTAGCTACTTCTGACTAGACCACTTTCGTGCCATCTTTTCCCTAGCTGCACCCGCTCGTACTGCCACAACTCATGCACCGGTAGCAGCTTCCATTTCTGGTCATGATCGATCCGCAGAAGCTGCAGGTTGGGGCATCGCCCAGGTCGACGAGGCTGGCAAGGTTGTCAGCAGCATGGACGCTGCCGGTCGTCGGCCGCACGTCGTTGGTCGTTGGCGAAGAGCTAGTCAAATCGCCAATGGCTGAAGGCTGAGTGCTGAGTGCTGACGGCTTCAGTCGCAGGTTCTCGAACAGCAACTGCTGCTGTCCGGTGAGGAAGCGCAACTGGAGCCAGCGGAAGATGTAGTCCATGATCGACTTGGCAAAGCCGATCTCGCCGTTGCCGCTCCAGCCGCTGGGCTCGAAGCGGGTGTGCGCGAATTTCTCGCACAACAGTTTCAGCGGCACCCCGTGTTGCAGCGCGATGGACACCGCGCAGGCGAAGCTGTCCATCAGGCCGCTGACCGTCGAGCCTTCTTTGGCCATGGTGATGAAAATCTCGCCCGGCTCGCCGTCGGGATAAAGCCCAACGGTGATGTAGCCCTCGTGATCACCGACTTTGAATTTGTGGGTGATCGAAGCCCGCTCTTCCGGCAACCGATTGCGGACTGCTCTCGGCGGCGCGTTCAAATCTGCTTCAACCACAGAGGGCACAGGGGTCACAGAGGAACCACTGCTTTGGGCAGTCTTGGTTCCGGCGGCGCTCAGCGGTTGCGACTTCTTGCAGCCATCGCGATAAATAGCCACCGCCTTGACGCCCAGCTTCCACGACTGGATGTAAGCCTCCATGATGTCTTCGACAGAAGCATTCTCCGGCAGATTGACCGTCTTCGATATAGCGCCAGAGATAAAAGGCTGCGCAGCAGCCATCATCTTGATGTGGCCCAGGTAAGAAATCGACCGAGTGCCCTTAGCCGGCTTGAAAGAGCAATCAAAGACGGCAAGATGCGCATCCTGAATATGCGGGGCCCCTTCGATGGTCCCGGTAGCGTCAATGTAGCTGACGATCTTGTCGGCTTCATCGTGCGAGTAGCCAAGCTTGAAGAGCGCGGTAGGCACGGTGTTGTTGACAATCTTGATCATGCCGCCGCCGACCAGCTTTTTGTACTTAACCAGCGCCAGATCAGGCTCCACTCCAGTTGTGTCGCAGTCCATCATGAAGCCTATTGTGCCGGTGGGGGCAAGGACGGTTACCTGGGAGTTGCGGTAGCCGTGTTTTTCGCCGTTGGCCAGGGCTTCGTCCCAGGCGGCTTTGGAGGCTTCGAATAGTGGAGCGGGGACGTTGGTTTTGTTTATGTTGTTTACCGAAGCACGGTGCATTCTTATTACATCTAGGAAGGGTTCGCGGTTTATGTACCAGCCGGGGCAGGCGCCTCCGGGCATGGCGTTGGATCCTAGATTGGTTTCGGCTAGGCCTTTTTGTGTTGGCTCGGTTGCGGGGACCAGCGGCGGGCAGAGTTCGGCTATTCTTGACGACTGCAAGTAGGCTTCGCCACACATTATTGCCGTGACGCAGGCGGCGTAGTCGCGGCCGGCGTCGGAGTCGTAGGGTAGGCCGGCGGCCATCAGCAGCGCGCCGAGATTTGCGTAGCCTAGGCCCAGCGGACGGTAGTCGTGGGAGTTGCGTCCGATCATTTCGGTGGGGTAGCCGGCATTATCTACGATGATTTCCTGCGCGGTGATTAGGACATCTACGGCGTGGCGATAGGCTTCCACATCGAACGTGCCGTTGGGCGCGAACTTCAGCAGGTTCAGACTGGCCAGGTTGCAGGCGGAATCGTCGAGGAACATGTATTCGGAGCACGGGTTGCTGGCGTTGATGCGGTTTGTGTTCTTCGAAGTGTGCCAGCGGTTTACTGTGGTGTCGAATTGCATTCCGGGATCTCCGCAGCGCCAGGTGGCATCGGAGAGGCGGAACATCAGGTCTTTGGCTTTGAAAGTTTGCATGGGCCGGCCGTCTTTTACGGCGCGGGTGGAGAAGTCGGCGTCGCGGAGAACGGCGTACATGAAGTCGTCATTCACGCGCACGGAGTTGTTGGCGTTCTGAAAGAAGATAGAAGAATAGGCGTCGGAGTCGGGATGGGAGCCGTCGTATCCCATGGCGACTAGGGCGTGGGCCTTGGCTTCTTCTTTCGACTTGCACTCGATGAAGTCGATGATGTCAGGATGGTCGATGTTGAGAATGACCATCTTGGCGGCGCGGCGAGTTTTGCCGCCAGACTTGATGACGCCGGCGAAAGCGTCGAAACCTTTCATGAAGCTGAGTGGGCCGCTGGCGGTGCCACCGCCGCTGAGGCCTTCGGTGGACGAGCGCAGCGTGGAGAGATTGGTGCCGGTGCCTGATCCCCACTTGAAGAGCATGCCTTCGGTCTTGGCCAGAGTGAGAATGCTGTCGAGCGAATCTTTTACCGAGTTGATGAAGCAAGCCGAGCACTGCGGCTTACTGTAGCCGGTGACGCCGAACTCGATGCGGCCGAGAGCCGGGTTCCAGTGCCAGTTGGTGGCGTCGGAGTTGGGCTCGATGCGGTCGCATCCGACATTGAACCAGACGGGCGAGTTGAAAGCCGCGTACTGACGGAGAAGGATGTGCGCGAGCTCGTCGTGGAAAGTTGCGCCGTCCTCGGGAGTTTTGAAATAGCCTTGGGATAGCCCCCAGTCACGGATGGTCTCGGCGACGCGGGAGACGAGTTGGCGCACGCCGGTCTCGCGTTCGGGAGTGCCGACGGTGCCGTGCAGATATTTCGAGGCCACGATGTTGGTGGCGGTCATCGACCAGTCTTTGGGAATTTCGACATCTTTCTGTTCGAAGAGGATGCCGCCCTGGGCATCGGTGATGGCGGCGGTGCGGAGCTCCCACTCAATTTCGTCGTAAGGCGAGACGCCGGGCTTGGTGAAGAGGCGGCGGAAGGTTAGGCCGGGAGATTTCCGGGTGGCGGCGGTCGTCGGGTTCACAGATGCAGCAGTGGTCTCGGCGGCATTAGAGGCTCTCTTCTCAGTAATTTCGGCCATCGGGGGCTCCGTTCTTCTTTAATTGTCTAGCTCAATTCTATCGATCTAACTGCGACTCGGGGGCAAACTGGTCTTGCCGACGCCCGGCGCGTTTGCCCAATTTGGGGCGCTCGGGTCTTTGGTAGTTTCTGCGGTTTCTGCCAAAAGCCTGGATCCCAAACTTGATTCGAGACGGACGTCTCGCCCAGCCTGAAGCAGCGATGCAAAACCGTGGCGGGCTAACGATTCATCCACCAACTGGATAAGCTCGACCATCGAATCCTCGAATTTCCTGCCTTGAGGCGAAAGGAATCCATACCCTCCGATCGAGGCATCTTCCACAGTTTCATTGTCAAAAGTTGTCGTTCCCCGAGGGGGAGACCGGGGAACGGCCACCGCACACCAAATTCACTCGTTTGGCGGGGCAGCGCGGGTCACCTCGGCCACGCTCTCCGCCCTGTCTCCTACCCATTAATTACTGCCTATGGGAAGGACAAGGTACTCCCGCCGGTAGTGGCTGTCAAGAGTTAATCACTATATATTGTATCTCAAAGTAATTAACGGCGTAGATGCCCATTTGCGCCCCGGTTATCCACAAAGGGTGATTTCGGACTCAAAACCGGGCCAATTGGAGACCATGGTTCGACCGCTGCCGGGCCCATCAGAACATAGATATCCTCGAAAATCTGGCGTGGAGCGATGCGGCGACTACCGTCTGAAGACTCGACTAGGTAGTCACCCGCCTGGCCACTGTGTTCGCGGCCGAGCGCGTCGATGAACGCGAAGGGCTGAGTGAGTTGTTTGGCTTTGATCAAGAAACGAGTGCGATAGATGTTCCATTCTGAAGACGGTTTCCTCACGTGCTTTCACCCTTGGGGGAGGGAGAGTAAGTTTTGTGGATGCAGGCTGGCCGAGATTTCATTTAAGGGTGAGGAGAATCTACTCGCGGGATGGGGTGAGGTCAATTCCAAAAAATTGGTGCAATTGGAGCCGCAGATTTTCGCAGAAGACGCAGGTGGAAATTTATCTAAACCTCGGCCTGGTGGGCTTTTCGGGACGCTGCGAGGGTTAGCACCTCGGGAAGCGAGAAAACTTCACGCCGCAATTTCCACATATGACGCACAGGAAATGCAAAAGGACAAATCCGCCGCGGATTTTCGCGGATCAAAAGCAACACCCAACCACAGAGGGCACAGAGGAGCACGGAGGAACGATGCAGCCGCAGATTTTCGCAGAATGCGCAGATAAAAAATAGGGCAGGTTAGGACACCTGCCCCTACGTGGATCTGCGCGCTTCTTATCTTGATGCCATTGCGGGTTCGCGATGGGACTGGAAGGTCTCGAGGCGCTTGTTGATTTCTTCCCAGTTTGCCAGGTTCCACCAGGCCGCTAGATATTCGGGACGGCGGTTGTTGTACTTCAAGTAGTAGGCATGTTCCCACACGTCGTTGCCTAGAATCGGAAACAGGCCTTGCGAAATCGGATTGTCCTGGTTGGGCGTGGTCAGGATTTGAACGCTGCCATCGGGCTTGCCTGCCAACCAGACCCAGCCGCTGCCGAATTGCTTGACGCCGGCTTCGTTGAACTTGGTCTTGAAGTCATTGAAGTTGCCGAAGGTCTGTTGAATCAGCTTGGCGATGGGGCCGGTGGGTTCGCCGCCAGCATTTGCCTTCATGATTTTCCAGAACATGCTGTGGTTCATGTGGCCGCCGGCATTGTTGCGCACGGCAGTGCTAATGTCCTCGGGAACCGTGTTCAGGTCGCGTAGCAGTTCTTCGACTTTCTTGGATTGCAGGTTAGGATATTTTTCGAGGGCGGCATTCAGGTTCTTCACGTAGGCGCCATGGTGCATGTCATGGTGAAGCTTCATGGTTGCGGTATCGATGACAGGCTCCAAAGCCGAGTAGTCATAGGGCAATGATGGAAGTTCGTAGGGCATGATTTTCCTCCTGGGTTACAGATGATTGTACTGGTATCGGGGATGCTTTTGGACGAGGAGCAAAAGCCGCCGCGGATTTTTCGCGGATCACGCGGATAAACCAAGACCTTACTACAGAGGTCACAGGGAACATAGAGGAAACGCCCAGCCTCTGATTTCCGCTGAACACGCAGATCAGACCACCCCTTGGCAACGCTGTTGCTTCTACTGGTACATCATCCTTCTGGTCATTGAGCCTGCGACCTGCATAGCGGAGAATCATCAGTCAGACGGGTTTGGGGAGGGCGGTTGCCGCGATCACGAATTTTGGCGATGGTGTTGATATGCCTGGGTTGGACGGCGGTGGCTGCGGCCAAGGATTTCGCATTGGTATCCAGCAAGACGAATCACGTGGAAGCGGTCTCACTGGCGGAGTTGGTGAAGATATGCAAAGGCCAGATGGAGCGCTGGCCGGACGGCAAAGCGGTCAGTGTAGTGATGCGTGATCCGGGATCGCCGGAGATGCGGATGGTGCTGGAAAAGATTTACGGGATCCCCAAAGAAGAAGTGCTGACGCTGATTACGGCTGCCAACCATGCGCGAGTGAACCATCCGGCGATTGTGGTGGTGGATTCCGACGAAGCGGTGGTGAAGAAGGTGGAATCGAGTCCGGGCGCGGTGGGCCTAGTGGATGTTTACGCCATCACCGGTGGGGTAACGGTAGTGAAGGTAGGCGGCAAGCTGCCATTGGAGCCGGGCTACGCACTACACGGAAACTAGAGGCATGGACGATTGCACCCCCAACCCGAGTGCTGCTCCCGGTCCCCGGCGGTTCCGGCGTCATCCTGCAGATATTCGAGTTTCGGTCGAAGTGTTTCGGCCGGGAGGGTCGGCGTCGATGTGGGGACGATCGACAGAGTTGGGAGAAGACGGGATTGGGGCGACGTTGACAGGAGAGATAGAGCCGGGCGAAGTAGTGTCTTTAGAACTGTCGCTGCCAGTGGCGTCGGTTCCGTTGCGGTTGCGGGCGTTGGCGCGGTACCGCGATGGCTTGCGGCATGGTTTTGAATTTCTGGCCCTGAATGAGGAGCAGCGGGAGTTGCTGCATCGGGTATGCGGAATGCTGGAGAGTGAACGGTAGATTGCCTCTGTGAAATTGCTTCTGTCGGATTACCTCGGTAACTTTTAGCAGCGCGGATAGCCATCTAACATCTTGATTTAGCTCTGGTTTGCAATGGGGAGGAGTTAGATGGGTGACAAAATCACCCGGCCGACGGTGTCGGCTGACCACGTACGTGTGCGATTTTTACGAGAGGCGCTGCAGCATAATGCGGCGGCACTTTCGGCGCCCGGATCTAGCGTAGTTTCTGAGAGTTCCCATCTCGTCCCTGAGAGTGCTGAGCTGCAAGAGGCCTATCTCGAACAATTAGTGGAGTGCGCGCCGGAAGCGATCAGCATTCTGGATACGGAGATGCGCATCACCCGGTTGAATGGAGAGTTCAGCAGGATTTTCGGATTTTGTCCGGAAGAGGCGCTGGGGCAGCGGCTGGAGGAGATGATCGTTCCACCGGATCGCAGTTCGGAAACGCGATGGATTCAGGAAGAGCTGGCAAAGGGCAAGAAGGTGGTCCTCGAGACCAAGCGGCAGCGGAAGGATGGCAGTCTGGTGGATGTTCTGATCTCGAGCGCGCCGGTAGTAATTTCGGGGGAGCATGTGGGAGTGTGCGCGCTGTATCGGGACATCTCGGAGCAGAAGCGAGCGGAGGCACTGAGCTCGGCACTGCTGCGGATCGCGGAGAAAGCCAGCTCGCCGGATGACTTACAGCAGTTCTACGGCGCGATGCACAGCATTGTGGCTGAGCTGATGTATGCGCGGAATTTCTACGTTGCGCTGTATGACGCCGAGACGCAATCGCTGAGCTTTCCGTATTTTGTGGATGACGAGGATCCGCGGCCTTCGCGTAAGAAGCTGGGGAAAGGGCTGACGGAACATGTGTTGCGGACGGGAGAGCCGCTACTATGCACTCCGGAGGTGTTCGAGAAGCTGGTAGAGCGTGGGGAGGTGGAGCTGATCGGAGCGCCGTCGCTTGACTGGTTGGGAGTTCCTCTGAAAGTTGGAGGGAACGCGTTCGGGGCGCTGGTGGTGCAGAGCTATAGCGGGAACGTGCGCTTTGGGGAAAAGGAGAAAGACATTTTGACGTTCGTGTCGCAGCAGGTGGCAAGTGCGGTTGAACACAAGCGCAATGAAGAGGCGCTGCGGCGGTCGGAGGCGAGATATCGATCGGTGGTGCAGAGCGCGGTTTATGGAATTTATCGATCGAGGCTGGAAGGCAAGTTTCTGGATGTGAATCCGGCATTGATCACGATGTTGGGATACGGGTCTGCGGAAGAGGTACTGGGGCTGGATCCGAGGCGCGAGGTGTTCGTAGAGGCGGGAGAGTTATCGCGGCTGATGCGCCAGTTCCGTGATGGCACAGGGCCGGGGAATATTGAAGTTCGCTGGAAGCGCCAGGATGGAAAAGTGATCACGGTAAGGCTTAGCGGCCAGATGGTGCGGCGTCCGGAGGAAAGCGCGGAAGTCCTGGAAATGATTGCTGAGGACGTGACTGAACAACGAGTGCTGGAAAACCAGTTTCGCCAGGCGCAGAAGATGGAAGCAGTGGGGCGGCTGGCGGGTGGAGTCGCGCATGACTTTAACAATCTACTGATGGTGATCGGCGGATATACCGAGCAGTTGCTGGAACACACCGGCAAAAGCAATGCGTTGTATCCGAAGATTGAGGCGATTCATCACGCCACCGAACGCGCTGCTACGCTGACGCGGCAACTGTTGGCCTTCAGCCGCAAGCAATTGCTGGAACTGAAAGTGGTGGATTTGAACGTGATCGTGGCGGATATGGAACGGCTGTTGCGGCCGCTGATTGGCGAGAGGATTGAGCTGGAAACCCTACCGGCGGCTGATCTCGGCCGCACACGCGCCGATGCCGGGCAGATTGAGCAAGTCATCATGAACCTGGTGGTGAACTCGAAGGACGCCATGCTCGAGGGCGGCAAGCTCAGCATTCAAACCTCGAACGTCAACCTTGGAGGAGACGATTTCCGGCGGGAGTATAGCTACATCCAACCCGGAGCGTACGTGATGCTTTCGGTCAGCGATAACGGGCATGGGATGGATAAGGAAACACAGGCGCGCATCTTCGAGCCATTTTTTACTACGAAGGAAAAAGGCAAAGGGACGGGGCTGGGGCTTTCGACGGTTTATGGAATTATCAAGCAGAGTGGCGGGTATGTTTTGGTGCAGAGCGAACCGGGGCATGGAACGACGTTTCGCATCTATCTGCCGCGCGTGGAGGAATCGGCGGATCCGGTGGGCATGGTGCGGATCAGCCAGCCACAGCATGGAGGATCGGAAACGGTGTTGCTGGTGGAAGACGAAGAATCGGTGCGGCAGTTGGTGCGGGAGACGCTGGAATTAAAGGGATATAACGTTTTGGAAGCTGAGAACGGGGAAGCGGCGTTACAGATTGTGACGCATCACGCGGAACCGATCCACATGCTGATTACCGATGTGGTGATGCCGGGCATGAGTGGGCGCGAGCTTTCGGCGCGGTTGTGTGCGACGCATCCTCAGACTAAGGTGCTGTATCTCTCTGGATACACGGAGGACGCGATTGTGCACGAAGGCGTGCTGGAGGCAGGAACGGCGTTTCTGCAAAAGCCGTTTACCTTGCAAATGCTGTCGCGGAAAGTTAGGGAAGTTTTGGGGAGTGAGCGGAGGGTGTGAGGCATTTCTTCTCCCCACCCCTCAGCGGCTAAAGCCAGCTGTTTTCGGATCTGGTTAGCACGGCTGAAGCCGTGCCCTTCCACGGTGTTGCAGTCTATTTTGGCGGACAGGAGTGTCCGCCCACACGTGCATTTAGTCTACTTATTTGTGATTAAGCGGCCATCCTTGCGTCTTTAATTGCCATCCTAGATGCGGCATTGGGGCACCCTGATCGAAATGGGTGTGACGCGGTATTTTGCACATTTATGATCGCGCGAGACGTCATCGCGCGAGACATCCAGGAGGCACCACTCATGAAAGTATTCGGAGCGGTTGGTATAGCACTGCTGTTTTTGCTTATGGGAACGGGAGTTTCGGTTTACGCACAGGATCAACGCGATGATGCCAAACCTCAGGCCCAGGAAGAGAAAGACAAGCAGGAAGATAAGGCCGCAAAGCAGGACGAAAAGAAAGACAAAGACCAAGACGTTCGGCGTGATGACAAAGAAGTGCGTCACGATGAGAAGGCGGAGCAGAATGAACATCATGAGGCAGTGGATGAGCATCGAGCGGATGCTCACCGCATTCCTGACGACAAGTTCCGCGCCCACTTTGGCAGTGCACACACGTTCCGCATCGGGCATCCGGTGATTGTGGCTGGGCGGCCGCAATTCTCCTATGGCGGCTATTCGTTTGTGATGGTCGATCCGTGGCCGGTGGGTTGGGCTTACACCGACATGGTTTATGTTGACTTCATCGACGGCGCGTACTACCTGATTAGTCCCGTGCATCCGGGAGTTCGCATCGTGGTGAATGTAGTGATGTAGCGGGTCTGCCCCATTTCTCGGAAGGAACGCGAGGGATGGGGCAACTGATATTTTAGAGCTTCACAGCGGCTAAAGCCGGTTCATGTTTCGACCTCGTCGGCACGGCTGAAGCCGTGCCCTGATACGAATCGCTGGAAGCCGTCTCGCTCCCGAAGCTATTCAGCGGACCAGGGCGAAGGCGATGATGGTTTCGCCTTTGGCGCCGGTGGTTTTTTCCAGTTCTTCGAGCAGAACGGGTTCCAGCTTGTCTGGATCTGGCTTCATTTCGCAGGCGGTGATTTCGGCTTCGGTGGCGCCGTCGAAGCAGAGATCACAGACCCCCAGGTCACCGTCTTCACCCATGAGCGGCGGCCCGAAAGTTCGGCAGATCACGGGACGAAATTCATAGAGTTCGCAGGTCCCGGTTGCGGGATCGAGCACGGGGCAAGGCTCGTCGTTGGCAAACTCATCCCAGCGTTTGCAATCTTCATCGTCGTCGGCTTCATCGAGCAGGCCAGTGACGGGATCGCCAGGATATTCGGGGGAAAGGCGGGCTACGGTGTCGAGAGCGCGTTTGCGGATTCGGGCGGCGCGATCGGGATCGGTCTTTTCGGTTTCGGCGAGGCCGTTGCGGAGGCGGAGCGCGTCGAGTTGATTGATGGCGAACACGCCGACGCAACAATGCGAACAACCGGGACGGCAGGCGAGCCATTTGCCGCTGCGCTCGACCGTGTCAGCCAGGGCGGCGTTCACGATTTGGATCAGTTTCTGGTCTCCGGGCGGTAGGGCGGCGCATGGCATAAGTAGAGGATAACCTGAGGGAGGCGATTTCTTCATGATCAAAATCTTTTACCGCAAAGGGCGCTAAGGTTTCGCAAAGGTCGCGAAGAGAAGCAGGTTGTTACTCTGGTGCCTCGGGTTCGCAAGGCGACCCAGCGGTCGTGGTATTCTTAAAGAGGTAGCTGCGCTCCCGCCTTAGGGCAATTCCCCGCAGTTTCGTTGGAAAATCATGATCTCAGTTAGCAACGTGTCGATGCGCTTCGGCGCCAAGATTTTGTTTGACGAAGTGTCCACCGGCTTTACGGAGGGCAAGCGCTACGGCCTGACGGGGCCGAACGGGGCGGGCAAGTCTACGTTCATGGCGCTGTTGAGCGGAGAGGTCGAACCGCAAAAGGGGACGGTGGTGCGTCCCAAGAAGATTGGCGTGTTGAGCCAGGACCAGTTTGCCTTCGACAAATATCGCGTGCTCGATACCGTGATTATGGGGAACAAGCCGCTGTGGGCGGCTCTGGAGGAGCGCGATGCAATCTACGCCAAGCCGGAAATGTCCGACGCCGACGGCATGAAGCTGGGCGAGTTGGAAGGCGTGGTTGGCGAAGAAGATGGTTATACCGCTGAGAGCGACGCGGCGGTGTTGCTGCAAGGACTCGATATTCCTGAAGAGTTGCAGGGCAAGAAGATGGGCGAGTTGCAGGGCGGACAGAAAGTGCGGGTGCTGCTGGCGCAGGCTTTGTTTGGGCATCCGCAGGCGCTACTGCTGGACGAACCTACGAATAACCTGGACTTGGATTCGATCCACTGGCTGAAGACTTTCTTGAATCAGTATGACGGCGTGCTGATTGTGATTTCGCACGACCGGCATTTCCTGAACAGCATTTGCACGCATATTGCGGATATCGACTACGAAACCATCATCACTTATACCGGCACTTACGACGATATGGTGGTGGCGAAGACGCAGGTGCGGTCACAGATTGAGAGTCAGAATGCGCAGAAGAGCAAGAAGATCGCACAGCTGAATGAGTTTATCGCGCGATTCTCGGCGGGTACACGGTCGAGCCAAGTGCAGTCGCGGCGTAAGGAAGTTGAGCGGTTGCAGGTGACTGAGCTGGCGAGGTCGAATATTCAGCGGCCGTACCTGAAGTTTGAACAGAAGCGGCCTTCGGGGAAACACATTCTGGAACTGGAAGGTGTGACCAAGTCGTACGGAAAGAAGAAGGTGATCAACGAGTTTACCGCGAGCGTTTTGCGCGGAGAGAAGATTGCGCTGATGGGGCGGAACGGGGCGGGCAAGACGACCCTGGTGAATGCGTTGCTGGCGAATTCTCCGACGGTGCCTGAGGCGGAACTGCGCAAGACGAGCGGCTACGATGGGGCGTTCTTAAGTAAAGGAAAAGTCGTCTGGGGACATGAGGCTTCTGTGGGATATTTTGCGCAGGATCACAGGGCGTTGATTCAGCCGGGTATGACAGCTTTCGAGTGGCTGCACCAGTGGAATCCGGCTGCAGCGCATGAAGAAATTCGTGGATTGCTGGGACAGATGCTGTTTCCGCGCGATGACGGTGACAAAAAGACCGATGTTCTTTCCGGAGGCGAAGCGGCTCGGCTGCTGTTCTGCAAGCTGATGCTGCTGAAGCCGAATGTTCTGGTGCTTGATGAGCCTACGAACCATTTGGATCTGGAATCGATCAACGCGTTGAATATTGCGTTGCAGCGTTATCAGGGAACGGTGTTGCTGGTATCGCATGATGAGGACTTGGTCGACGAAGTGGCCACGCGGGTTTGGCACTTTGAGGGAGATCATAAGATTACTGACTTCAAGGGTGCTTATGAGGAGTATCAGGCGGTGCTGGTTTAGCATTCAGCCTTAGCATTTGGCATTTGGCTGCTAGCTTCTGTTTAACCACGCAGTTCTCAATTTCTCAATTCTCCGTTCTTCTGATTGCTCGCCGCTGGCTGACAGGCTACGATGGCGAGATCATGAAAACTCTAATCTTTTCAGTAGTGCTGGTTCTAACTGCGATTGGTTCGTTTGCTCAGACGGATCATGTTTATCCCGTGCAGGATGGCTTCGTGGATGCCAACGGAGTCATGATTTATTACACGATGATGGGGCGCGGGGAGCCGCTTTTGATTCTGCATGGCGGACCGGGGTCGTCGCACGATTATTTCCTGCCTTATTTGCTGCCGCTGGCACGGCATCACAAGGTCATCTTTATTGATGAGCGTGGGTCGGGGAAATCGCAGAAGTTGGAGGATCGCTCGGCTTACACCATCGAAAATATGGTGGAGGATGTGGAGGCGGTGCGTCGCGAGCTGGGATTGGGCAAGATCGACCTGCTTGGACATTCTTATGGTGGGGCGCTGGCGCAGGCTTATGCGCTCAAGTATCAACGCAATCTGAATCATTTGATCCTGGCGAGTACGTGGTCGAGTTCGGCGGCGTTGAACGAAGTGTTCGTACGCATGAAGCAGAACATGGCACCGGAGTTGCGTGCGCGGATTGACCGGCTGGAAGCGCAGGGATTGTTTGGTCATGGCAAAGACTATGAGAAGAACCGTTACACGAACGAATACATGATCGCGGCGTGGGGCGAGGGATATTTTCCATATGTGTATCACAACCGGCCGGACCCGAATTACGATCCGACGGCGCTGGGAGCGGCCTGGGACTTGTATCGCGAGATGTGGGGCGAGCATGGGGAGTTCATCATTGACGGGAATTTGAAGTCGGTCGAGTACACGGACCGGCTGACGAGCATCAAAGTGCCGACGCTGATGGTGGTGGGCGAGCATGATGAGTGCGAGCCGGCGTTGTCACAGGCGATGCATGAGAAGATTGTGGGATCGAAGATGGTAGTGCTGCCGAATTCAGGGCACATGACGTTTGTGGATCAGACGGGGATGTTCATCAAGACGGTGGATGAGTTTTTGGCCGGCGGAGTAAGGTAAGTTCATATATGAAACGACATTTTTGGATTGGCTTGCTGGGACTTGCGCTCTGCGGGATATGCGCCGCGCAACAGGGCGGGGCGGCGGGAACGCCGATCACGGTTCAAACCACGAGTGTCCCCAAGGGGTATGTGGGACAGCCCTACGAGGCGCAAATGTTGGCGCAGGGTGGAATTACTCCGCTGAAGTGGGTGGTTAGCTCGGGATCGCTACCGACCGGCGTAAGTTTGCATCTGGAAGGTGTTCTCACGGGAGTTCCACGCCAGGTGGGCGAATTCAGCTTCACGGTGACGGTCAGTGACAGTGGAAACCCAGCTTATCAACGACAACAACAGTTAACGCTGACGGTGGTGACGCCGCTGTTCCTGGAATGGGGAAAATATCCCGTGGTAAACGGGGGACGGATCGAGGGGTCGGTCCTGGTTTCCAATCAAACCGATGGGGAGTTTGATTTGACGGTGATTGTGGTCGCGGTGAATGAAGATGGACGAGCGACAGCGCTGGGATATCAGCACTTTCCGATAAAGAAAAATACGACGGCGCAGGAGATTCCGTTTGGCGAAGATCTGCCTCCGGATAGTTATCAGGTGAATGTAGATGGAGTGGGGGAGTCGGCACCAGCGACGATCTACCGGGCGCGATTGGTGCCGAAAGAAAGATTCACGGTGGTGACGGGACCGTAAGTGGCGAACAAAAATTAAGAGTCCCGAGGTGGTGTTGGGATCATTCCTCTCAGCCAGTAGCTCGCTTTAGACCCTTGCCTGACCTGCTCTCACGGCATCCCTTGCGGGTTGCGATGCGCGATCATTAGCTCGGGCTCCGGGCTTACCGCCAACTGGACAAATCAACCCAACGCCTCGGGACTCTATCTTGCCTTCAACAGATCTTCCTGTTCTCCTCGACCAGCACTTTGCTATAGACCCTTACCTGCCTTCTCTCCGTCACCTTGCGATGCAGAGAGTGACTTGGCTCGAGCCCCGGACGCCGCACCAACCGGAAAAACTTTAGAAGTTGTCAAAGAACGAGTCTGTTTTACTCCTTCTATTTTTGCAGTCAATAGAAAATGCGGGGCTGCATGTGCTTGGAATTCAGTGGAGTGCAGGCAGTTCACAGGGGGGTGCAGCGAAGTTTGTGCAGTGAGGGCCGGCAATACCTACGAAAGTAGACTTGACGGGGAAAGATTGAGAGTGCAGCGGCTTCGAGTGTGGATCAGCGTGAAGGCAGAGTTTGTTGAAATCTCAGGGAAACGGCTTCAGACAAGGATTTCGGCGGAATGGAGTATCAGGAATAGGGGGAGGGGTTACAATTCCGAATTCCTAGAATAAGGAGGATTCGTGGGGCGGACTGCTCACTGGATTGCGATTGTTGGGTTGGGGCTTTCGCCGGCTATTGCCGGAGCGCAGTCCAAGGCTTTGCCCGAAGAGCGGACGGCGGCGTATCTGCAATCGGTCCGGGGCCAACCGTTGCTGGCCCTAGCCTTTCTGCGGGAGATGCCCAAAGGCGGCGATCTGCACAATCATTTGAGCGGCAGCGTTTATGCGGAGAGCTGGATCGATTTTGCCGCGGATGATGGGCTGTGCGTAGATCGCACGACAGCAGTGCTCATCGCCCCACCCTGTGATGCGTCCTGCGAGAGGTTCAATAGCAAGCCGGCCGTGAGTTGCGCTTATGGGGATCATGTTCTATACAACACGATGGTTGACGGCTGGTCGATGCGGAACTGGATTCAGGGCGAAGAGTCGGGGCACGATCATTTCTTTGCGACGTTCGATAAGTTCAGCCTGGCCTCACATAACCACACAGCTGACATGATCGCGGAGGCAGCGTCTCAGGCTGCGGCGGACCACTTACAGTTTCTGGAGTTGATGCATACGGCGGATGGAGTGCAGGCGGCACAACTGGGAGCGAAGATCGGATGGGACAATGATTTGGCGAAGCTGCGGGACGAGTTGCTGGCTGGCGGATTAAAAGAAATTGCCGCTGCCACCAGCAGGAAGCTCACCGAGGACGAGACCAAGATGCGTACTGGGCTTAAATGCGGCACGCGGGAAGCGGAGCCGGGATGCGGGGTCACGGTGCGCTATCTGTATCAGGTGCTGAGGGGGCTGGCGCGAGAGCAGGTGTTTGCGCAGATCCTGCTGGGATTCGAGTTGGCTTCGACGGACCCGCGATTTGTGGGATTGAATCTGGTGATGCCGGAAGACTGGTACGTCCCCATGCACGATTTTGAGTTGCACATGAAGATGCTTAATTACCTGCATGAGATTTATCCCAAGGTGCATATCAGCTTGCATGCCGGCGAATTGGCGATGGGATTGGTGCCACCGGATGGGCTCACCTTTCATATAAAGGACTCGGTGGAGCGGGGACATGCAGAGCGGATTGGGCATGGCGTGGATGTGATGAACGAGCACGATCCGGCTGGGCTGCTGCGGGAGATGGCGCAGCGCAATGTGCTGGTGGAGATTTGTTTGACGTCGAATGACGTGATCCTGGGAGTGAAGGGCGAGGAACACCCTTTGCCGGTGTATTTGAAATATGGAGTGCCGGTGGCACTGGCGACGGATGATGAAGGGGTTTCGCGGTCGGATATGACGCATGAATACTTGCGTGCAGTCGGGACCTACGAGTTTCTTACTTACAGAGACTTGAAGCGGATGGCGCGGAATTCGCTGGAGCATAGCTTTCTGCCGGGGGAGAGTTTGTGGGGTGATACGAAGAGCTTTCGAGTGGTGAGCCAGTGCGCGGGGATGAAGGCGTCGGCGGCGTGTCAGAAGTTTCTTGACGGTAGTGAGCGAGCGAGGGAGCAATGGAAGCTGGAGGGGGAGTTGGGGAAGTTTGAGAAGCGGTACTAAACGGGCACTTAGCAATTGGCACCTGCCAGTTGACCATGCTGGATTGACTTGCCCGGTTCGGCCCCCTAATATGGACCCGCACTGCGCGAGTCTTCCTTACTGATCAACCAAGAATGATCGGCGAAACCATCTCGCACTACCGAATTGTTGAGAAGCTCGGCGGCGGCGGCATGGGCGTGGTCTACAAAGCCGAGGACGTAAAGCTTCATCGCTTTGTTGCGTTGAAGTTCCTGCCAGATGACATTTCTAAAGATGCGCAAGCTTTGGCCCGCTTCCAGCGCGAAGCGCAGGCCGCTTCTGCGCTGAACCATCCCAATATCTGCACCATTTACGAAATTGACGATCAGCACGGCGACGCGTTTATCGCCATGGAGTTTCTGGATGGAGTGACGCTGAAGCATCGCATTGCCGGGCGTCCGCTGGAAACGGGATTGATTCTCTCGCTGGCCATGGAGATTGCCGATGCGCTGGATGCGGCGCACTCGAAGGGCATCGTTCATCGCGACATCAAGCCGGCGAACATTTTTATCACCGACCGCGGCCATGCCAAGGTGCTGGATTTCGGTTTGGCCAAGGTCCTGGTTGCCGCGAGTTCGAGTGATGCAAAAGCAATGGATGGACAGACGCGATCGGTTGACGAGCAGCACCTGACCAGCCCAGGAACGGCGTTGGGGACGGTGGCGTATATGTCTCCGGAGCAGGTGCGCGGCAAGGAACTGGATGCGCGCACGGATTTGTTCTCGTTCGGAATCGTGCTGTACGAGATGGCCACGGGGACATTGCCGTTCCGGGGCGAGACCTCGGCGATGGTTTCGCATGCAATTATCGAGCGCTCTCCGATTCCTGCAATTCGGTTGAATCCTGACCTTCCGCCGAAGCTCGAAGACATCATCAACCGGGCGATGGAGAAGGACCGGGAGCTGCGGTATCAGCATGCGTCGGACATGCGCGCGGAGTTGCAGCGATTGAAGCGGGACACGGAATCAGGGCGGTCGGGCACGGACCATGTGGGAGCGGATGTGCTGCTGCGGTCGGCGGAGCGAAGCTCGGCGGAATTGGCGAGCAATGGCTCGGCCGTCCAGGCGAGGACGTCTGGGCCTACGCAAGCCGTGCCAGCAGGCACGAGTGTTGTACCCAAGTTAGCGTGGGCCGCGGGAGTGGTGCTAGTGGCTGTACTCGTTGCCGGCGGCCTCTACTGGCGGGCGCGCTCCGCGACTTCGGCGACGAAGGCCACACCGCTCACGGAGAAAGACACCATTGTGCTAGCCGACTTCACCAACACCACCAACGATCCGGTGTTTGACGGCACTCTGAAGCAGGCGCTGGCGGTTGATTTGGAGCAGTCGCCTTTTCTTAACATTCTGTCGGACCGCAAAGTAGGGGAAACGCTGCGCCTGATGGGCCGCCCGCCGAGTGACCGCATCACGCAGGATGTGGCCAAGGAACTCTGCGTACGTACGGGAAGCAAGGCCATTTTGGCCGGGTCGGTTTCTAACCTCGGCAGCCAGTACGTGGTGGGTCTGGAGGCGGTGGCTTGCGGAACCGGGGACACGCTGGCCAAAGAGCAAACGGAAGCGTCGAGCAAAGAAGACGTGGTGAAGGCCCTGGGCAACGCGGCTTCCAGCCTGCGAACCAAGCTAGGGGAGTCGCTCGCCTCGGTGCAGCAGTTCAACGTTCCAATCGAGGCGACGACGTCGTCGCTGGAGGCGCTGAAGACCTTCAGCATGGGTGTAACCACCCTGCGTACGAAGGGCGACGCTGAGGCGATACCCTTCTTTAAACGAGCCATCGAGTTGGACCCCAATTTCCCCATGGCCTACGCAATCCTGGGACTGTCGTACGCAAACATGAGTCAACCCAGCCTTTCGGCGGAAAACCTGAAGAAGGCATATGAGATGAGAGAGCGGGTGAGTGAGAAGGAGCGACTGCGCATTTCTGCCGACTATTACGCTTTTGTCACCGGGGAATTAGAGAAAGAGGCGCAGACCTATGACCTGTGGATTCAGAGCTACCCGCGTGACACTATTCCCCACAGCAACTTAGGCGCTAATTTCGCTGCTCTAGGGCAGTACGAGAAGGCCGTGGCGGAAACCCAGGAAGCGCTGCATCTTGAACCCAACAACGTGATCAACCACAGCAACCTGGGACAGATTTTTATTGCGCTCAACCGGCCGGATGATGCCAAGGCCATGTTCGAGCAAGCACTAGCGCACAACCTGGATAGCGGATCCTTGCGTTGGCAGATGTACTACCTGGCGTTCCTGCGCGGCGACTCCGCACAAATGGCGCAACAGTTGGCCTGGGGAGCAGGAAAGCCGGGAGCCGAGGACCCGCTGCTCTCTGCCCAGTCCGATACCGAAGCGTATTACGGCAGGCTGGCGAAGGCGCGAGATTACTCGCGACGTGCCGTGGACTCGGCAGTCCGTGCCGACTCCAAGGAGACAGCCGCGCTATGGCAGGCGAATGCCGCAGTGCGCGAGGCGGAGTTCGGAAACGCAGGAGCGGCTAAACAGGATGTCAACGCTGCGCTGGCTTTGGTTCCAGGCCGCGATGTGAAAGTGCTGTCAGCTCTGACGCTGGCGCGGGCGGGCGATATTGTGCGAGCGAAGGCGATGGTCGAGCAGTTGGAGAAAAGCGATCCCCTGAATACGGTCCTCAAGATCTATTGGATGCCAACCCTCAACGCAGCCATCGAACTCCAGAGCGGGAATCCAGCCCAGGCGATTGTGTCGTTGGAGGCAGCTGCGCCTTATGAATTCGGTGCACCGTCGCCGTTGCAGGAGGGGACAATGTATCCGGCTTATCTTCGTGGCGAGGCGTACCTCGTGGCGCACAATGGCAGCGCTGCCGCAAGCGAATTTCAGAAGTTTCTCGACCACCCCGGCCTCGTGATTAACTTTCCTTTGGGCGCGCTGGCCCATCTGGGCTTGGCCCGTGCCTACGCCATGGCGGGTGACGGCGCGAAGGCCAAAGCTGCGTATCAAGATTTCCTGACGTTGTGGAAGGACGCTGACCCTGACATCCCCATCCTGAAGCAAGCCAAGGCGGAGTACGCGAAGCTGCAGTAGAAGTGATCCATGACTGACACTTTCACTCGGACTGAATACGCCAGTACATTTCTGCTGGAGCAGACATCGCTGCGGCCGAAGATCGGCTTGGTGTTGGGCTCGGGGCTGGGTGCGTTTGCTGATGAACTCAGGGATGCGGTGCGCGTTCCCTACTCGCAGATTCCTTCGTTTCCGCAATCGACCGCGATTGGTCACGCAGGGCAGATGGTGATCGGGAAATGTGGAGACATTCCGGTCGCGGCGATGCAGGGACGCGTGCATCTTTACGAAGGCTATTCGGCGGAGCAGGTGGCATTTCCGGTGCGGGTCTTGGGGCGGATGGGGATTCGGGCGCTGATCGTCACCAATGCAGCGGGCGGAATCAATACGAAATACACGCAGGGCGCATTGGTGGTGATTTCCGATCACATTAACTTGCAGGGGCAGAATCCGCTGGTGGGAGCGAACGACGAGCGCCTCGGGCCGCGCTTTCCGGATATGACGCAGGCCTACTGGAGGCCATATCGCGAGATGGCGCTGAAGGCCGCGCGGAAACTTGGAAAGACGGTGCATGAAGGCGTGTATGCCGGATTGCTGGGACCGAGCTATGAAACTCCGGCGGAGATTCGGTATTTGCGGACGATTGGGGCGGATCTGGTGGGGATGTCGACGATTCCGGAAGTGATTACAGCCCGTCACATGGGGATGAAGGTGCTGGGGATTTCCTGTGTGACTAATATGGCGGCGGGGATTTTGGATCAGCCGGTGGATCATCAGGAAGTTCTGGACACGGCGGAGCGGGTGAAGGGGGATTTTGTGGGGTTGCTGCGGGCGGTGATCGCGGAAGTGGCGAAGGATGTCGCCCAGGATTGAGGCCACGGATTTTACGCGATTTGGGCGGGATACAACGGCACAGGATGGATGCCAAAAATTATGAGTCGTTTCATGCTGTTTCTGATGGTTTGTCTTTCCGTGATTACCGCCTGCGCCAAAGAGTCGCAGAACAGTGCGACGCAGGAAGCTGCCTCCACGGGCACAACAGCGCAGGCTACAAAGCCTGAAGGAAAGTCTTCGGCCGACGGCGGGACAACCGATTATTCAAAGGAACCGTTCGTTACCGAGCAAATGAAGATGCGTTTCCGGTTCGAGAATGACGGTACGGGACGCACGGAACAGGCGCTCCGGATTCGCGTGCAGAGCGAGGCAGGAGTACAGCGCTGGGGTCAATTGCGCTTCGGTTATAACGCGGCGAGTGAGAACTTTGAAATCGTATATGTGCGGGTGATCAAGCTGGACGGCAGCGTGGTCACAGCCGGTGCTGATGCAGTACAGGAACTGAACGAACCGGTGCAGCGGATTGCTCCGGTTTATACCGACTACCGGGAGAAGCACGTGACTGTCCCCGGGTTGCGCCCCGGCGATGTGCTGGAATGTGAAACGGTCACCGTGATCCATTCTCCCCTAGCTCCGGGTCAGTTTTGGATGCAGCACGAGTTTCAGGAAAACTCCGTAGTGCTCGATGAGCAACTCGAAATCGACCTACCCGCCGCGCGGGCGGTGAAGCTGAAGACCAAGCCGGGGATGGAACCCAAGATCACGGAAGTAAAGGGCCGTCGACTTTACCGCTGGTCCAGTTCCCATCTAGTCACGGATCAGGATGAGAAAAAAGGCGCTGATACGGAGAAAAAGAAGAAAAAAAAGAAATCCGAAGACGAAGTCCCGGCAGTTCAGCTAACGTCGTTCGCTAGCTGGGAAGAGCTTGGGCGCTGGTACGGTGGCTTGGAGAAGGACCGGCGGATTCCATCGAAGGCAGTGCGTGCCAAGGCCGAGGAGCTAACCAAGGGTCTGTCCACGGAGATCGCCAAGGTTGAAGCGCTATACGATTTCACTGCCAAGAATTTCCGCTATGTGAGTTTGTCGCTGGGCATGGGGCGATACCAGCCACACTCGGCGGAGGAAGTGCTGCACAATCAGTATGGCGACTGCAAGGACAAGAACACGCTGTTGGCATCGTTATTGGAAGCAGAGGGTATCCGGGCATCGTCGGTGCTGATCAACTCGGCTCGAAAACTTGACCCTGATGTACCTTCGCCGGCGCAGTTCGATCACGTGATCACCATGGTGCCGATGGGAAAAGATGAGGTCTGGATGGATACCACCACGGAGGTAGCGCCCTTCCGGTTACTCTCCTACTCGCTACGCAAGAAACAAGCGCTGGTGATTCCGCCGGACGGCGCGCCTCACCTCGAGGAGACGCCGGCAGATTCTCCGATGCCGGACACGGAGAAACTTCAAATCGAGGGCAAGGTGAGCGACGCGGGCAAACTCGACGCCCGGATTGCGTATGAAATCAGGGGAGATTCGGAGATTCTGATACGCCAAGCTTTTCGTAGTGTTGCCAGCTCCCAATGGCAGGGAGTCATAGAAGGAATGAGTTCGAAAGAGGGGCTGGGAAAAGAGGTCAGCGAAGTCAACATCTCGGACCCGGCTGCGACGCGCGACCCCTTCACCTTCTCATACCGGGTCGCCAAAGGAGACTACCTCGATCAGTCGAAGAAGAAGCTGGGGTTGAAGCTGCCGCTGGCCGTCGCTGGTCTGGCAGCCGCCGATCCAGACGAGGCGGATAGTCCTGATCCCATCGAGCTCGGTCCGCGCAACAGCAGCGATTATCAAATCCGGCTCGAATTTCCTTCTAAATACAATTTGCAGGCTCCCGTGGGTTTTACTTTGAAACGGGATTACGGCAGCTATGAGGCAACCTACAAGCTGGATGGGAACGTTCTGACTGCGGAGCGCAAGCTAGCGATGAGTGAGAGCGAGTTGCCCTCGTCTCGAGTGCAGGATTATTTGGCATTCCGGCGCGCAGTGGGCACCGACCTGATGCAGGTACTTTCGCTGGAGACCACAGTTGCGGCGAGCCCTACTTCCTCGACGGAAACGAAACCTGAGGACCTGATACGGCGCGGAAACGCGGAGAGAAAGAACGGAAACTATAGCCTGGCGATCGACCTTTTAAACCGTGCAGTTGAAGCGGACCCCAAGAGCAAGGGCGCGTGGAATGATCTGGGGCTGGCGTATCTGGATTCGCGGCTGGATGGTCTGGCGATCAATGCCTTCCAGAAGCAGATCGAAGTAAATCCCTACGATGCCTACGCCTATAACAATTTGGGGCGAGTTTTCCTGCGGCAGCGCAAATACGAAGAAGCCGCCAAGTCGTTCAACAAGCAGATCGAGATTGATCCTCTGGATAAATTCGCACATGCCAACCTGGGTACGGTGTTCATGGAGCAACACAAGTACGCGGACGCAGTACCTGAGTTGGAACGAGCTGCGTCATTGACGCCGGATAGCGCGGGAGCTCAGGTCCGGCTCGGTGAAGCCTACCTGAATCTTGATCAGGACGAAAAGGCCATGCTGGCGTACGACAAAGCAGTGAAGATTGCCGCGACTCCGGGCATTTGGAACAACATTGCGTATCAGCTGACGCTCAAGAAGGCGCATCTTGATGTCGCCCAGCGCTATGCGGAATCGGCGGTCATCAGCACTGAGGCTGCACTTCGCAACTTGTCGCTCGACGGACTCACTACGCAACAAGTTGCATTGACGGCCAGGCTGGCGGACTACTGGGACACTCTCGGATGGGTCTGGTTTATGAGCGGCAATCTGGACAAGGCAGAAAGATATGTTCTGGCAGCATGGCAAGTGGGACAGAACTCAGCAGTGGCCGACCATCTGGGACAGATTTATGAGAAACGAGGCGACAAAGAGCGAGCTGTGGATTACTACGCTCTCGCGATGAACGCACGCAGACCGGAAGTGGAAATCCGTGGCCGTCTGGCTGCTCTGGCAGGGGCGGACAAGGTGGATGCAATCGTGGAGAAGAGTCAAAGCGAGCTGATTGAACAGCGCACCATCAAGCTGGGCAACACGCCTAAGCAAGCAGGAAAGGCGGAGTTTTTTTTCTTGTTGTCAAACGGGCCACATTCGGAGATGGCGGTCGAAGGCGTGAAGTTCGCCAGTGGAGACCCTCAACTGAAAAGCTTCACGGATGCTGTGCGAACCGCCCGGTACATTCAGACTCTGCCCGACGACACCGCAGTCAAGATTCTGCGTCGTGGAACGCTGTCCTGTACTGCGGCCGCGTCCGATTGCACGTTCGTACTCGTACTGCCGGAAGATGTGAGGTCGGTAGACTGAAACTGAGGCGCTTCCGCTCTGTTCCGGCCTTGTCGGACCCACCTCTGCATTCGCGAGTTAGGAACAGATGGCAGCACGGAGATGCTTGGCCTCCAAGGTTCGTTTGAAGTAACCCTCTCCGGCAACGGTCAACATAGTTCATGTGCGGCTAAAACGTAAACTTCGCGGCCAACTGAACTACTCTCGGGCCGCCGCCGCCGAGGCCGGGGTTGCCTTGGGCTACGTCTGGAGTCTGCGAGATCAGGCCGGCGGGGGCGACGCCGGGGTTGATGCTTCCCGCAGGCAAAGCGAAGTTCGGGTGGTTGAAGATGTTGAAGAACTCGGCGCGTAGTTGCAGGTTCAGGCGCTCGTAGAGCTTTGTGTTTTTGGTCACAGAGAAATCGAGGTTGGAGTAGCCGGGGCCGTAGATCGAATCGCGGCCGAGATCGCCGAAGGTTCCGAAAGCGGGCTGGGAGAAGGCGGCAGCGTTGAGGTATCCGGTGAAGGGATTCCAGTGGGGCAGAATGGGATTCACTCCGGGCACGACGTTGGGCCGCTGGTTAAAGTAGAAGCGACCGGTGGTGTCGTTTTCGGTAACGATGGGAATGGGGCGGCCGCTCTGGAAACTGGCGATCCAGTTCAGAGCCCAGCCGGTGCCGAGCGCCTTGGGCAGGACGTGCCAGTAGGGCACGTCGTAGTTGGCTGCTCCGGTAAAGCGGTGGCGAGTGTCGAAGGTCGAAGGGCCGCGTTCGGCGGCGAGGTCGTTCGAATTCTGCGGAAAGGCTGCGCCGGGGGTGAAATCGATGCCGTCAGAGGCGTCGTCGATTGATTTCGAAAAGTTGTAGGTGGCGAAACCCGACCAGCCATGCGAACCCTGGATGCGAAACGTGGTCTGGAGGGAGTGAAAGACAGAAGAACTGATGGGCGCCAAGACATCGATGCTGCCGAAGTTGGGATTGGGAAAGACGAAATTTTCGTCGGGCTGATTGGCGTCAAACAATCGCACCAGGTGTGTTCCCTTGCTGCCGACGTAGCCGACTTCCAGCGAAGTGTTTTCCCAGAGCTTGTCCTGGATATTGAAATTCCAGTTCTGGCTGTAGGGCGTGGGGAAATTGCGCGGGGTGGCGAAAATGGTGAACGGTCCGGTGGTGATGGGAGTCAAAATGGGGACACCGGGAGTGGAGCCGTTGAATGCATTTTGATTGAAGGCCAACGGCAAGACCGGATCGGGGCCGATGGGATTGGTGGCGACTCCGGCCGAAGTGGTGAAATTGGCGATGAACAAATCCTGCGGGACGTAGTCGTAGTAGATGCCATAGCCCATGCGCACCACGGCGTTGGGGAATGGACTCCAGGCGAGGCCGAGACGAGGGCCAAAGTTCTTGAGATCGCGATTGTAGACTCCGTTGAGTCCGTGAGTGCCGACCATGGCCAGAGTGCCATCGGGCGCGAGGTTTGAGAGCAGATTGTTGGCTTCGCTGAGCGGGCCAAAGTATTCCCAGCGCAGACCGAGGTTGAGAGTAAGAGTGGAAGTGGCGCGGAAGTCGTCCTGTGCGAAAAAACTTAAGCCGTTGTTGTAGGTGGTGCGGTGAGTGTTGCCGGTATCGGCGGACACGGAGCCGTCGCCGAGATAGAAGTTGGCAAGCGAGAGCACCACGGGGTCATTGCAGGGCGCAGGAAGTGGGCCGGCCACCAGGCAGGGCGTGAGAACGGTTGGATCGGGGCTGAAGGAAAAGATTCCACGCTCCAGATTGTCATTGAAATTCTTGACGCCGGCGCGGTGGAATTCGCCGCCGAATTTGAAGGTGTGTTTGCCATGCAGCCAGGTGAAGTTGTCGAGGATCTGGTAAGTCTGGCTGGTGCGGCCGCGCGGGACGCTGAATCCCTGAGCGCCAAGATTTTCCAGTTGCGGGATAGAGAAGTCGAATTCAGGCAGGCCCAGTTTGCCGGTGCCGAGGTCCAATCCGATGCTGGCGGGATCGAAGTTGGCGTCGAGCGAACTGAATGAAGTGCGATAACGGCTGTAGCCGAAGCGGACTTCATTGATACGAGTCGAACTCAAAGTGGAGAGCAGACTGAAGGAAACCACCTGCACGCGGGTTGGCGAAGTCTGGGCGAATTGGGGCAGACGCGAGCCTTTGCCAAAACCGCCGTTGTTGCCCAAGGGAAAAACCTGGTAGCTCTGGCCGAAGGCGTAGCGTCCAGTGAGCTGCTCGGTGTTGCTGAGGTTCTCGTCGATTTTCGCGATGAAGTTGTCGAGGTCGTTCTTGTCGTGGACCACCGAGGCGATTTGTCCGGTACTGCTCTGGGGATAGAAATCGAGGACCTTGGTCAGAGCAGGATTGATGGCCGTAATGCCGCTTTGCAATGCGTATTGTTGAGCGGTGGCGATCTCGGCGGCAGTGGGTACGAATAGCGTAAAGTCGGAGCCTACGTTCTCGCGCTGTCCTTCATAGGCGAGGAAAAAGAAGGTTTTGTCTTTCACGATAGGGCCGCCGAGCGATCCGCCGAACTGGTTGTTCTGGAACTCCGACTTGCGCGGTTCAGTGTTGAAGTAGTTGCGGGCGTCGAGGGCGCTGTTGCGAAGGAATTCGAAGGCTGAACCGTGAAACTTGTTAGTGCCGGAGCGAGTGATGATGTTGACCACGGAGCCGGAGTTGCGTCCGTATTCGGCGGCGAACTGGGATTGCAGATTAAATTCCTGGATGGCGTCGATCGGCAGGAGGGTTGCAGGTGCGCCGGTGATGCCGACCTGGTTGAGCGCGGAATTGTTGAAGTAAGGATCGTTGTTGTCGGTGCCGTCGAGGGTGTAGTTGTTGGAGCGATCACGGTTGCCGTTGATGTTGAACTGGCCGAAACCGAACTCGGTGCCTGCCACACCGGCGGGTTCGACGGTTACGCCGGGGACGAGGGCCACGAGTTTGCCGAAGTCGCGACCGTTGAGGGGAAGCTCGTCGACCAGTGTGCGATCAACGGCCTGGCCGAGAACGTCACGAGTTTGTTCGATGACCGGGGCGTTTCCTGCGACGGTTACTTGCTCGGTGCGCTGGGCGAGAGTGGTGAGGTCGAAATTGGCGGTAGTGTCGAGGCCGACGTTGACGACGATGTTCTGGGCAACGGGGGAGAATCCTCCGGATTCTGCCGTCACGGTGTAGAGGCCGACGGGAAGCTCTGCCAAAACGTAGGCACCGTCGTCGCCGGTGATGGTGTCACGAACCAGGCCGGTGGCTGGGCTCCGGGCAGAGACCTTGGCTCCGACGATCAACTTGCCGCCGGGATCGACGACCTGGCCGCGGATGGAGCCGCGAAAGCTCTGCGCAAAAAGAAGAGCGGGCATGAGCAGAATGGTCAAGATCACCACAAAACACTTGCCAGAAGCGAATCGTTGGGTGCTCATGAAAATCCTCCTTGTGTCGCCTGCTACCTGGCCGCGCGAGGAATGAAGATTGGTTGCGGCGGCTTAATTCCGTATATGGATGCGAAACTTCCTTGATTGACTGCAAATCCCACGTGCCCACGAGAATCGATATACAGCAGTGGAGTGTTTAGGGGAACGTCGCTAAAGGTGCGGACAAAGGGCAGCTTCATTTGAGTCTGGCCGATGGTTACGGGTACGGTTTGACCGCGACTGTAACCCAGCTTGAGGAAGTCTTCGCCGCCGATTGTGGTCACCAGGTTTCCGAAGGGACCGTCGGTGGCGATGACTTGGGCGGTGAGGCCGCGATCATCGAGTTTTGCGGGGGCGATGTCGAGGCGGACAAGTTTGGAAACGTTCACTTCGGGGCCGACCTGGGTCCAATCATCACCGCGCGCGAGATGCGCCCCGGCAGGAGAAAAGATATCGCGGCCGTGGAAAGTGGAAGAGAGAGCAGCGCCGATCATCCAGGCAGGATTGGTGATTTCGCGCGCGGATTCGAGGCCATCGCGATCCTGCACAAGGGTCATCAGTCCGTTGTCGGGCAGAACGAAGTACTGGCCGCGCTTTGACTTCACCACAACCGCCTTTCGTGTGCTGCCCACACCCGGATCGATGACCACAACGAAGATTGTTCCCGAAGGAAAGTATGCGGTCGCGCCAAAAAGGAAGCGAGCGCCGTCGAGGATGGAGAAAGGCGTGACCTGGTGGGTGAGATCGACGATGCGGACGTCGGGAGCGATGGAATACATGACGCCTTTGCAGAGGGCGACGGAATCGTCAACGACACCGAAGTCGGTCATGAAGACGATGGTGGGACGGGGCGAGCGGTCGCTGCCTAAGGCGACGGCCGTCAGCAAAATCAGGAGAGCAATCGGTTTGGCTAGTCGAGTTCGCATTCGATAGTTTCCATCTGGCTGGCGACATGGGCCAGCGAAGACTTTCATACTTGGTTGCTAATGAGTAAAGCATTGTAAACGACCAAAATACATCCTCAAATTTCGTAATGAGCCTCGTAATGAACGAGGAGGTGTCAGAAGGAAGGTTTGACGCTAAGGCGGCTGCATACCTATAATGTAAGCTTCGCGCCCTGAAAATGAATTGTGCGGGGTGGTCGTCACGTTCGTGCATTCGACGTGAGCGGCTGGGAGTCGGCCTGCCTTATCGCCGGCAATGGCGAGGTGGGCTAACTGGCTGTCGGCCCCGCGGTCGGAAAAGAATAAAAGATCTGAGCAAAATTCCCGGAAAGCTCCAAGGAGTTCAAAACTAACCCCATGAAAAGCAAGTTCACGTGTTTTCTTCTGGCCGCAGTGTTTGCCCTATCCGCTATGAGCCTGGCCCAGGCCAGCAAGCCGGACACAACGTTGCCGGCGGCGCCGAGCTCTTCCACTCCGCCTGCCGCGGCTGCAGCCGACCCTACGGCGACTGGTGGCGGCCGGGTGGGCACCATCAACATTGAGCAGGCAATTTTTGCCAGTAATGAGGGCCAGCGCGACTTCGAGGCCTTGAGCAAGAAGCTGGAGCCCAAACAGACCGAATTGAAGAATCTGAATGACGAAGTCGAGAGCCTGAAGAAGCAACTCAGCGACGGTGGCAGCAAGCTCAGCGAAGACTCGCGCGGCAGCCTGGTAAAGCAGATCGAGCAGAAACAGAAATCTCTGGAACGGTCGGTGCAGGATGCCCGCGACGATGCCCAGGCCCAGCAGAATGAGATTGCCCAGCGCATCCTGCAGAAAATGGCTCCGGTGATTGTGAGCTATGCCCAGACCGCAGGCTTTGGCATGATCGTGGATACATCGAATCCCTGGCCGCAGGGTCCCATACTCTGGGCTTTGCCGTCGATGGACATCACGCGGTCGGTGGTCGAAGCCTACAACAGCAAGTCGGGTGTACCTGCTCCAGCCAAGACGGTAGCACCACCGGCTAAGTCTGGGACTGGCGCCAAGCCGGCAGCGCCGGCACAGCCTAAACCGCAAACCGCTGCGCCGCCGAAGTAGTCGGCGACACTTAAACCGTCAAAAAAGTTCCCAAAAGGCCGCGTAAGTTGCGGCCTTTTTTCTTTCTTGAAGTTTCTTCCGTCGGTTGGTCTCCCGGTGTCTTTATAGAAAGACACGGATTGAGGAGGCCACCATGTTCGCTGACTATATCTCTGACAACTCGTGGGCGAACCGCTCTCATCGCGGCTGGACTGCGCTGGCTTCGTTCGCCGCACAGGCCCTGGCTATCGCGGGATTGCTGGTTCTTCCCTTCTTTTGCACTCAGGCAATGCCGCGGTTGGCGTTGCTGGGATCGGTAGTTGCTCCCGTGCCGCCGCCAGCACCCGGGGCCGCGAGAGCCGCGCGCAGCCATGCCGTCAGCGACGTAGTGGGACATGTCTTGCTGGCTCCGGCGCGGATACCAAGCACGATTCCCGCCTCAAACGATGGCAATGCCTCTGTTCCAGAGCTAGTCGCGGGACCGGGAGTGGTGGGTGTCGTCGGCGATGATCCGGGCGTAAAAGACGTGCTGGCAGCGATCGCAAGCGGCATGCGACCGGCCATCCCGGTTGCTCCCTCGCTGCGTCCGCCTCGAGTTTCTCACATGATGGAGGGTAATCTGATTCGCCGCGTGCAGCCTGAGTATCCGGCCTTGGCAAAACAGGCGCGCATCCAGGGAACGGTCGTACTGCGAGCGGTGATCGACCGCGAAGGGACAATCCAGGATCTGCAAGTGATCATCGGACATCCCCTGCTGGTGCAAGCGGCTATCAATGCCGTCCGCCAATGGCGCTACCGGCCCTACTATTTGAATGAGCAGGCAGTCGAGGTCGAAACTCTGGTGACCGTGAATTTCAGCTTGTCGGGCGGGTAGGTAAACTGCGCGGGAGTAGCCCGCCCGTAACTTCAGCCCTGCGTTACTGCCCGCTATAATCGACCCAGTGGCCACCATTGAACTTGCCAAACGAGTTGCAACCCGCCCCACATGGGCGGAGGTATCGCTGACTGCACTGCGGCAGAATTTCCGTGTCGTACAGAAGCACATTGGGGCCGGGGTCACAGTTTGCGCGATCGTGAAAGCTGACGCTTATGGGCACGGTGCTGTCGAATGTTCTCGCGCCCTGGAAGAAGAAGGCGCGCGCTGGTTTGGCGTGACTTCGCTTGATGAAGCGATTCCACTTCGCGAAGCGGGGATTCGTGGCCGCATTCTGCTATTGACGGGTTTTTGGCGCGGCGAAGAAGAGGAGATTGTCCGCCTCAACTTGACACCAACCGTTTGGGAGCCGGGACAGATCGAGTTATTCGAAAAGGCCGCGGCGCGTTTGTCTGCGAAACATTCAGTCCATCTCAAAGTCGATACTGGCATGGGACGCCTCGGCGCTTCGCCGCAGGATTTGCGGCACATCGTTGCCGCGCTCAAGGCGGCTCCACATCTTGTGGTCGAAGGCCTCTCGACTCACCTAGCATCTTCGGAAATTCTCGATGCACCTTCGGTCGCCGAGCAGTTGCTGTCGTTCGAACAGGTGCGGCAGTTCTTACGCAATGAAGGCATCGATCCACCGCTGATTCATGCTGCCAACACTGGCGCTGTCATCTCGCGGCGCGAGTCGTGGAATACTATGGTGCGGCCAGGCATCGCCCTCTACGGTTACTTCTTGCCGTTCGAGCGCGCGGGGCGGGAAGTGAGCGGTAGCGGGTTGCGGCTTGGGGTCAAACCGGCGCTCACCTGGAAGACCCGCATCCTTTCTCTGCGCGATGTGCGCGCCAATCAGGCGCTGGGATACGGCGGCATTTACGTCACCAAGGCCCCGGCGCGTATCGCTGTGCTTCCGGTGGGATACGCTGACGGCTTCAATCGCGCGCTGTCTTCGCGTGGCCGCGTCATTGTGCGCGAGCACTATGCCCCCATCGTGGGACGCATTTCGATGGACCTCACGCTGGTTGACGTTACCGGCTTGCCAGGAATTGAAGTGGGAGACGAGGCTATTCTGCTGGGATCTTCTGAAGGCCTCAGCGTGGATGCACGCGAACATGCGGCACTGGCGAATACTGTGCTTTATGAGATTCTTTGCGGGATTTCGAAGCGTGTGCCGCGAAGATTTGTCAGCTAGCCCACACGGCCTTTCTGGGCCTCCACATATCTGCGCAGGACGGCGTTGATCGTCGTCTGATAGCCTCTGCCGTGTTTACGAAAGAAGGCGAGTACGTCGGGGTCGATCCGCAGTGTGATCTGCTTCTTTGGGCCCGGCCAGAGTATCGCGTTGGCGAAGAAATCAGGCCCCTGCTTGGGAATGTCGGAGAAGTCGATATCTTCATCTTGCATCGCATCAATTCGTTTCCAGTCCGTCCTGGATCGCCCTTTCGTATTGTTTCCGTTCTTCATGATCTGCCTTTCTCAGTGAGATGATCCGGATCGCATCTGGCGGACGTTCCACAAAGGCTGCGAAGGCGACGCGTCCCCGAATCATCCCGATGCCCAGCCATCGTTCTTCGTCGTAGTCTTCGTCTGTGTCGGGCCGAATAAGAAGAAGGCCGCGAAACATTTCTTCCGCGTCCGCAAAATCAAGACCATGTTTTCTGACGTTAGCCCGGTTCTTGCTCTCGTCCCATTCGAAAGTCATTGTAACTCCAATTGTAGCTACATGCAAGCCAGCCGGTGCTTCAAACTTGATTAGAGGTTGTCACGACTCAGCAGAAGTTGGAGTGCGGAAGTGTTCGTTTTTCAAAGAAAAAAGTCCAACGGTTTCAAAATGGGCGGCAGAGCTGGTTGCCGAAGACTCTGACACCGGCCTGGGCGCGTCTCTCGGATGGGATCATCACTTCCACATCCACTGCACGACCGTCCAATGTTTGTTGTTGCGCTTCACTGTCCCAAGGCTGATTGTCTGCATACCCGTTTGCTATGCTAAAGAGTTATGCCCTCGCGCTATGCCCAATGGATGTATGACTGGGAACACCGGCTCACTTCGGTGGACAACAACCGCGTGGTGCGGCCGTTGGAGTGGGGTGTGGAGTGGGCGCGCGACTGGCCTTGCCGAAATGGTTTCGCTCCTGGGCACGTGGCAGAGGATGGGGAGCAGTTTCTGCGCAACTTCAACCGGCGGATTGTAGCTTCAAGCGATGAGTTCTATGCTTACGTGAAGCCCATCGACTTTCGCCTGGAGCGGCGGGAAGTTCAGGTCTTCAGCACCCGCGAAGTTCCCGACCAAAAACTGGAGGAGAAAGTTCGAGGCACTCATGCCGACTTCCTGCGCTTTACTTCGCCAGTACGCTCGCCATTTACGGAAAACAATCTGGTGAATGCGCGCTGGTTTCCGGCGCGGGGTAAACGAGCGATTGTGTTAATGCCGCATTGGAATGCCGATGCTCTCGCCTACACCAGCCTGTGCCAGGCGCTGAATTTGATTGGGATTTCGGTGTTGCGGCTGACCATGCCTTATCACGACATTCGCATGCCCGCCGAGACCAAGCGCGCCGACTATGCTGTCTCCGCCAACATCGGTCGCACCCTTGATGCCTGCCGCCAAGGCGTCATCGATGCCCGCTGCTGCTTCGATTGGCTCGAGTCGCAGGGTTACAACCGTCTTGGGATCGTAGGCACGAGCCTGGGTTCCTGCTACGCCTTTCTCGCGGCCGCTCACGAGCCTCGCATCCGGGTGGCCGCTTTCAATCACGCTTCAACCTATGTGGCGGACGTGGTCTGGCACGGACAATCGACGCGCCATATCCGCGAAGGCATCGAGTCGCAAATCGATCTCGACCGGCTGCGCCAACTGTGGAGCGCGGTCAGCCCCATGTCATATTTCGATCAGTTCGCGCGCTGGCCCAAGAAATCGCTCATTATTTATGCCAACTACGATCTGACTTTCCTTCCTGAGTTTTCCCGTAATGCCGTCAACGAGTTTCAAAGACGTGGATTGGATCACAAGGTTGTGGTTTTGCCCTGCGGGCATTACACAACTGGCGAAACGCCGTTCAAGTTTATGGACGGCTGGCAGATTGCGTCGTTTCTGCGCCGGTCGTTTGACAGCATTTGACAGGTCCTGCTCAGGCCATCCTGCGGGTTACAATTAACCTGCGACTTATGGCTTGCCGAACGGAAAACACTGTCGAAGAACGCAGCGGAGAGTTTCTATTAAGCACTGACCGCGATCGGCTCGACTTGAATGTGATCCACGGCTTTCTGACTGCGAGCTACTGGGCGGAAGGGATTCCGAGCGAGCTTGTGGCCCGTTCCATCGAGAATTCGTTGTGTTTCGGAGTCTACAACCAAGGGCAGCAGGTTGGATTTGCGCGGGTGATCTCCGATTTTGCGACATATGCTTACATCGCCGATGTGTTTGTGCTGGAATCGTTCCGCGGGCATGGTTTGGGAAAGTGGATGATGGAAGCGATCGTGAAACACCCACAGTTACAGGGTTTGCGGCGCTGGACTCTGGCTACTCGCGATGCTCAACCGCTTTATGCGCAATTCGGATTTACGCCCCTGAAAAAGCCGGGGAACTTCATGGAATTGCATAATCCGAATGTATACCAAGAAACAAGCTCTTCTGGAGAAGTGAAATGAACAAGCCGAATCCAATGTCGCTTCCGCTGCTGGAAGTTGATCCCGAAATTGCCGCCGCGATTGACAACGAAGTCCGCCGCCAGCATGAAGGTCTGGAACTGATCGCCTCTGAGAACTTCGTCAGCGAAGCCGTGCTTGAGGCCATGGGATCGGTGTTTACCAATAAGTATGCCGAGGGGTATCCCGGCAAGCGTTACTACGGCGGCTGTGAATATGCCGACGTTGTGGAGAACCTGGCCCGCGACCGCGCCAAGAAACTGTTTGGGGCGGAGTACGCCAACGTGCAGCCACACGCTGGATCGCAGGCCAACATGGAGGCGTACAGCGCAGTCATCCAGCCCGGCGATACGATTCTCGGCCTGAATCTGGCCCATGGCGGACACCTCACCCACGGCCATCCTCTGAATTTCTCCGGCAAGACTTATCGCATTGTGCCCTACGGCGTGACCAAAGAGACCGAAACCATCGATTACGACGATCTGGAAAAGCTGGCGGAAAAAGAGCACCCCAAGCTCATCATCGGCGGAGGCAGCGCCTATCCCCGCATTATCGATTTCGCTCGCATGCGCAAGATCGCCGACAAGGTGGGCGCACTCTTCCTGGTGGATATGGCCCACTTTGCCGGACTAGTAGCGGGCGGGGCGCACCCATCGCCGGTGCCTCACGCTCACATCGTTACTTCGACGACTCATAAAACATTACGGGGACCGCGCGCCGGCATGATTCTCGCCAAACAGGAATTCGGCGCGGCCATCGACAAGGTCGTGTTCCCCGGCATGCAAGGCGGGCCGCTGGTGCACATTGTAGCCGCCAAAGCGGTCTGTTTCCTCGAGGCTATGCAGCCTTCGTTCCGCGACTATGCGGGACAAGTCGTTGCCAACGCCAAAGTCCTGGCGGAAACTCTCGCCGTCGAAGGCTTCCGCATTATTTCCGGAGGCACCGACACTCACCTGATGTTGGTCGACGTCTTCGCCAAGGGTATGTTGGGCAGCGAAGCCGAGAAGGCTTTGGGAGACGCTGGCATCACGGTGAACAAGAATGCGATTCCATTCGATACCAATCCGCCGATGAAGCCGAGCGGCATCCGCATTGGCACGCCGGCGTTGACCACGCGAGGCATGAAAGAAGGGGAGATGAAGCAAGTCGGCCGCTGGATAGCGGAGGCTTTGCAGCATCGCACCGACGCTTCGGTATTGGGGAAGATCCGCAAGCAAGTGCTGGGGATGGCTGACGCTTTCCCGCTCTATCCCGAGCGCCGAGCCAAGGCGCAGGCGGAAGCTCGGGTTTGAGCCTTGGCAGTCACGAAGGAGCTTGTCGCAGAGATCGCAGCGGCCTCACGGAGAACACAGAGAGATCCGTCCCATCCTTAGATTGCAAATACCAGAATTTTCTCTGTGAACCCAGTGTCCTCTGTGGTTAAATCCTTTGGTGAAGATCGCCATCGACATCCGGCGGATTACCGAGTTCGGCGTCGGCACCTATACTCGCAACGTGGTTCGCGCCCTCAGTCGCTTGGATCGTACCAATCAATATTTCCTGATCGGCTCGCCACAAAAGGTCAAGGAAATCGGCCCGCTGCCTGGGAGCTTCCATGCCGTCCCTCTGAGGGACGACGCAACCAGCGCCAAGGGTTATTTCGAGTTTCGCGCCATTCTCAAGCGCCTGCAGTGCGACCTCGTCCACATTCCTCACCTTTACTGGATGCCTCGTACCTTACCCTGTCCTTATGTGATGACCGTGCACGATCTGTTAGAGCACATGTACAGCGCGCGAGCGCGCTCCAGCCTGCGCCGATCATTGCATCTGCATTTCACGCGGAGGGTGCTGAAGGGAGCGGGCAGAATTCTTGCCGTCTCGAATTTCACCAAGAGCGAAATCGAGAACATTTTCAGCATTCCGGCTTCTCACATTGAAGTGGTTTACAACGCGATCGACGAGCGCTTCTTAAGCGGACATGCGACGGACGCCGACCGCCAAGTCCTGGCCGAACGCTACTTGATCAAGTATCCGTTCCTGCTATATGCGGGCCGCATTAGTCCACACAAGAATGTGGTGAGGATCATTGAAGCTTTCTCAGCCCTGAAAGCGGAATTGGAAAAGGAGGGAAAGTTTCCTGACCTGAAGTTGATCATCATAGGCGATGAGCTTTCGAAGCATCCCGACCTGCGGCGGACCGTGATCCGCAGTGGGGTACAGAATGATGTGCGCTTCCTCGGCTTCATTCCTATCGAAATGTTGCGGGTCTTTTATGATGCTGCCAAGATCTTCGTATTCCCGTCACTGTATGAAGGTTTCGGCCTGCCGCCTTTGGAAGCCATGGCGCACGGCACTCCGGTAGTCACTTCCAATACCTCGTCGCTGCCTGAGGTCGTCGGTAACGCCGCTGTGCTGGTGAATCCGGAGAATGTCTTTGAGATCATGCGGGCGCTGCTTCATTTGCTGCTCGACCAACCGGTCCGCGATGAAATGAAGAAACGTTGCTATGCACAAGCCAAGAGGTTTTCCTGGGACGCCTCAGCCCGCCGCATTCTCGAGATTTACGCGGAAGTTGCGGCTGCGCCGCACAGCACTACAGACCGACGGCAACCTGCCGAAACCATCGCCAGTTGAACAAGACTACGCGGAGCGTTCACGCACTCTTGATGAGCGGAGTTCCGGGTGAGACCAATCCCTGGCGATGCAGTTTTTGCTCAATGCGCTTGCGGTCGGGTTCGGTGGTCGCAGCAGCGAGACGTTTACGCAGTTGGACAATCTTTTCCTTGCGAGTGCGGCGGCGGCGAATCTCCGGCCTTCGGCTGGGTGCTGACATAAGGGACGTCTCCTGATTAGATGGCTTGAATGGTCTCTTTCATCATAGCCGCTGGGTGCTAATCACGCAAAGAAGCTCAGTTTTCCGGGTCCACTAAGCGGCAAATGAATCCCCAGCCGCCGCCGAGTTCGCTGACTGCGAGCATCAGTTCATTGCTGCCTTTTTTCAGTGGAAGATAGACAGCGTCGTTTTCCGGGTTGACGATGCCGAGGAAGCCGGGGTCGCGGAAACCCTGAGCGCTGCGGCCACGGTAGAGAATCTTGCCATTCAAGAACACGCTGACGTCGTCGCTATAGCCGATCTCGAGTTTTTTCACTTGATCGCCGTCGGAATCGATGGTGGTTCGCGCATAGAGGACTTTCATGCCGGGCTGAGGATCGAGGCGCTTTGAAAAGTCGCCTTGAAACGTGACCGCCGGATGCGGGGCCTCGCGATAACGATAGAGGACTACGAAGCCGGGCGGCTCGGCTTCCACATCCTGCCATTTTATGGCGTCGCGCTCCGTCGGCGTGAGGGGCCGCTCAAGATTGCGCACCAGTCCGTCGTAGGAAGGCGAGAGGCTCCACTTGGTCAAAGTGTTCGGCGGCATGGGCGGCAGATGGCGCACCCAGGGGATGTCGGGTGTTGTCCGTACTTCGAAATTCGAGAAGTAAGTTGCGCCGGTCAGATCGTACAAAGCGATTTGGCCTTTCTGATTGCCGCTTTTCAGGTCGTCCATTACCAGGGCTGGCTTGTCCATGTCTTTGACATAGAGCCTGGCCTGTGCGCCGATCACTTCGAGGCGCAGGTGGAACCAGACATCTTTCGGGATCTCGACCGCGCCAGTGAACCCGGGCCCATTGTAGATTTGCCAGTTGCGTCCGGTGTTTAGGACCGGCGTGTACTGCATGGCATCAGGAAGGCCGGACTTGTGCTGGCGGAGATAGACCTCTTCGTAGTTGATGCCATCGTGATCGAGTCGAAAGTCAAAACCGAAGAAACCGCGTTTGGCGGGGGTGGCGACGTCCACGTCGATCACGCCGTCGCGCATTTCGAAGTCCTTCAGGATCGCGGCGCCACCATTGAGTAAGAGGCATTTGCGGCCTTGATATTCGGCTGGCTTGGCCTCGCCTTGGAGATCCCAGCGCGGAGAGTCGGGGGGAACGGAAAATGTTTGCCGAGAATATGACGCGGATGGGAGGAGAAGGACTAGGGCACAAAGAGCGACTTGGCGAGTGTTTATTGGCATTTTGAGAGATTGTGATCAGTCAAGCACGCCGTTGCGCGAACAGCCACTTCGGCAGCTCCGGTTCGGTGAAGGCCCATTCATATACGTTGTGGTCTACTCCGGCGTACTCGGTGTACAGCGGGTGTCCGCCCGCTTTCCGTCTTCCGGCCATGCGGTCACGCGACAGGGACACGGGAACGGCCTGATCGGAGTCTCCGTGGAAGTTCCACAGAGGCGTTTCGATCGAGCCGGTGCCATCCTCGGTGGAGACGCTTCCGCAGCAGATTACCGCCGCGGCGAAAAACTGGGGACGGTTCGTGATCACATTCCACGTACCCGCGCCACCCATGGATTGCCCCATGACATAGATACGGCGTTCATCGATGGCGAACTCGCGGCGCACTGCATCGACGACTTCGAGCGCCAACCGGGAACCATCGCCCAGGCCGGGGAGAACTTTTGCCGGTCCCGGATCTTTTTGTGAAAGATCGTAGCGGCACCAGCCGCGGTCGGTTTGGGGGACCAGAACATAGCAGGGAAAATTCTTCTGGTTCTCTGGAAGCAACCAGACGCGCGTACCGAAAATGTTGCCGAAGCCAAGCTGTTTCAGGTTGTCGTCGCCCAGGCCGCCGCTGCCGTGCAGGTAGACAACTAACGGCAGCTTTCCGGTTGTCTCCGGCCGGAACAGGCGATAGGGCATCACCCAGTCGCTTTTGTGAGTGCGCGCTTCGAACTTCTTTTCCAAGCCATCGGATTGCTTCTTGAATGCTTCAATCAGAGCCAGCCTCTCCGGAGACATCGGAGTTCCGGGTGCGAGCGGAGGGGTGGAATCACTCTTTGCAGCGAAGGCACTCGGTGCAAACGAGAAGTTTAGCCCCATGTGCGCCGCCGCAAGCCACGTTGCGGCTGAGGCCGAAGTTAGCAGATGAACTGCTTCGCGTCGAGTGATCACCGGCGTTGTGACCTCTTGTCTAGTCTGCGACTCGTATCAAGACTCGAAGAGGTAGACGATTTGAGCAAATAATTGGTAGCAGGCTGGCCGCAAATGTTCTATTGATCGGCGTGAAATAACCTTGGTTACGGCTGAGCGTTTTTCTGGAACTTGTTGGCTACCGCCTCGGGCAGCACTTCTTCCAAGCGGTGGGACAGCCATCCTTGAAGTTCAGACTTTTGCGGTAGCGGCAGATTCAAGAACTGGAGGCCGGTGCGGCCGGTTCCGTCACTCCAGCAAATCTTCGACTGGACCACGAACCGGGTTCGATTCTGGGGAAGGCGGAACCGCACCCCAACTTCCGTCCCGGAGTTCACCTGGGCAGGAATGCGAATGGCGATCCCACTTTCGCTGATATTGATGGTTTCGTATTGAGTTTCCCGGCCTTCTGGATTTCGCACCACTACCGGAATCGCCAGCGGGCAACGGAAGTAGCGGCGGCGTTCGCGCATAATGATCCCGTATGCTGCCCGCAAACTGCGGCTCAGCGACTCTTCCGAGACCGGTCGCTCCAATACAAAATTCGCTCCCGCGCTGAACACCGATGCTGATTCCGTTCCCGGCCCCTCGGTGATGGCAAAAGTCGTGGCCGTTTGGTTGGAGGGGGCACGACGCACACGCTCCATGATCTCTTTGGCCTGGTACATCTTCAGGTCAACCACCACAGCCTCGAAGTGCCGCCGTCCCAGCGACTGCAAGGCAATACCGGCATCCCGGCATATTTCAGCCGAGATCGCGAACTGTCGCATACCCTCGGTCAGTTGGCGGACGGTGGCCTCATCGTCGGAAATGACCAGCGCGGTTGCCACTGCGGCTGGGTGCGCGGATGTCCCTGTATCTGTCATGTTTGAGATTCTCTGCCGCCTTGGCTGCATGCACGTCCGGCAAGGTCGAGAGAGTTGCCTTCATTTACTTAGAGTTATGGTGATTCTTGCGTCCCGTAACCCGCCCTGTCAAGGGAATAGGCGAGACGCAAGAATCTTTGGTTTTGGGCGTCGTCGAGGGATTTAGCGGTGCTTAATGAAGCTGCCAGTCTGTAGCTCAGAGACTGCCTGGCGCAACTGCTCCTGCGTGTTCATCACGATGGGGCCGTACCATGCCACAGGTTCCTCGATCGGTTTGCCCGAAACTAACAAGAACCGGATGCCCTGGTCTCCAGCCTGCACCACAATCTCATCGCCACGGTCGAACAGCACCAGCGAGTGATTGCCGACGTCGTACTTGGCAGGCGCGTTGGGGTCCGCGGCTTGTTCCGTCAGCACGGCACGGGGATCCGAAGAATCGCGGAATGTGCCGGAGCCTGCAAACACGTAGGCGAAAGCATTGCGCGTAGTCTCGACCTTGAGACGCTTCTTCTGGCCGGGTGGAACGGATATGTCGAGGTAATTCGGATCAGCAGCCACGCCTTCTACTGGACCCTTCTTACCCCAGAATTCTCCGCAGACCACGCGGACACGAGTGCCGTCATCGTCGGTGACCTCCGGGATCGCGCTGGACGGAATATCCTGGTAACGCGGATCGGTCATCTTCAGCGCCGACGGCAGGTTCGCCCACAACTGAAAGCCGTGCATGTGGCCGTGCTTGTCACCTTTGGGCATTTCCTGATGCATAATGCCGCTGCCGGCGGTCATCCATTGGACATCGCCCGCAGTCATCTTGCCCTTGTTGCCAAGGCTGTCGCCGTGCTCGACCGAGCCGGCAAGCACGTAGGTGATGGTCTCGATGCCGCGATGCGGATGCCAGGGAAATCCCGCGAGATAATCTTCCGGCTTGTCATTACGGAAATCATCCAGCAATAAAAAAGGATCGAATTCCTTGGTCTTGCCGAAACCAAAGGCGCGTTGCAGCTTTACGCCAGCGCCTTCGATTGTCGGCTTGGGTTGAATAATCTGCTTTACTGGTCGGAGTGACATAATGTTTCCCTTCTTTGCGCCACGCAGGCGTTTCATCCCGGCTGCGTGGCAGTTTATTTAGCCTTTTACGAACTCAACTTCCAAAGTGATGGCGACCTCTTCGCCGATGAGAATGCCACCGGTCTCGAGCGCCGCGTTGTAGACCAGGCCAAAGTCTTTGCGGTTGATCTTCGTGGTCGCCGACAGTCCCATACGGGTGTTTCCCCAGGGATCTTTGGATGGCGGCGTCGGGCCTTCCACCGTGAACACGACGTTGCGGGTGATGCCATGAATCGTTAAGTCACCAGCCACAGCCAGTTCTCCATCACTAATGCGATCGATTTGCGTTGACTTGAAGGCCAGTGTGGGAAACTTCTCCACATCGAAAAAATCTGCGCTCTTGAGATGCGTGTCCCGCTGAGGATCGCGAGTGTTAATGGAAGCCGCATCGATCGAGGCCTCCACGCGAGAATTCCTTATGGCATTCGTATCCAGCGTCAGGACGCCTTTGACGGCTGTGAAGTGCCCCTTCACGTTGGAGACCATCATGTGCTTGACTTTGAACTCGGCCGCGGTATGGACCGGGTCGATATTCCAGGTTGAGACGGTGGTTTGCGGAGTTGCCAATGCGCTCATAGTAGTTTCCTTTCCTCTTCCAGGAGATTTGATGCGTTACACCGATAATCGTTTCAACAACTGTTAAAACCAATAAATCACATCACTTGGATGCGCGCAACCTGCAAAAGGTCGGTCAAGGCGCGCAGGCGTTCGCGCCCCAGGTGACCTAATTGTTTGCGATGGCCAGCCTGTACCGGCTCATCGAGGCTAGCCAGGACCTCAAGGCCCTCCGGGGTTATGCGGACCATCACCGTTCTCCGGTCTTTGGTCTCGCGGCAGCGCGCGATCAGCTTGCGCTTTTCCAGCCGGTCGAGCAGGCGAGTGACATCCGGATCTCGGGTAATCATTCGGCTGGCGATTTCTCCACAGGGCAGTCCTTCGGGTGCGCCACGCAGGATGCGGAGCACGTTGTACTGGTTTGGGGAGAGGGCTTCGCTCTTGAGAATGCCGACCATCCCACGGGACAGCAAGTCGGTGGTACGCATGAGCTCCAGAAACGCCGCCTCCTCGGGACTACCGATGCGCCGACCGCCGTTATCTGGCTTAGTTGTCTTCATCGAGTTCTAAATATACTCGTTATAACGACTGTTGTCAAGACGGTGGTTCCTTAAGGCGTGCCTCAAGTGCGCGATCTCGCACTCATGCCGTCGCCGCTTCGGTGGCTGTGTCGGATCAACGTCGCAGGAAGTGGATTCGATTGGTCCAGTCCCAGCGCCCGGTTTCTTTTGACAACCGCTTACCGTAAGCGCCGCAGACTCTCGACGGAAGGCACGAAATAATAGGAGCCGGTCAACGGTTGGGTGTAGCGCGTGAGTGCATCGCGGGTGCCGGTGATTAGGCCCGCCATGCTATCGAGCATTCTGGAAAGTCGCTTCTGGTCTGCGCTGAATCCGACGAACATGGTCCCATGGTCGTCGACTTTTCCGTAGGGCATGTTGCGGCGAAAGATGTGCCCAAACTCGTCCTGATCAGTGCGGGCGACATGCGAATCTGCCGGCTTGTTCTCGAGTTCTATGCTGTCGAGCTTGGTGCGTCCCATGATGAGTTCCTGCTGACCGACCGCGAGAGCTTCCCACTCGGCCGTCCTATGCTTCCATTTTTGTAGCAACAGGACAGTGCCGGCAGCACCGGGAACTCCCTCAGGCAAGAGAGCTGCGATGGGAGCGTCGAGCAGCGTCGGATTCTCCGAGCCATCAATGAAGCCGGTAAGATCGCGATCATGGCGGTAAGACCAACTCGAGGTTTCTTCTCCCAGCGAGGCTTGGCCTGCGAGGTCATGGACGACCGAGCGGGCCATATCGAAGATAACGTCATAAGCACTGCCGGATAGCCATACCACCGCATCATGTTGCGTGCCCGGCATAACGAATCCTTCCGTGCCTTTGATCTCGTTGTTAAATCCCTCGATGCCCGGAGGGGCGTCGTCTGGAACAATATCGCGCCAGAGTTCAGGCCGAAAGCCGATGACGAAGTTCACTCCGCCTGTGGTAGTCCGTGGTTCACGAATAGCGGAGATTGTAGACGCGAATTCCTTGCGTTTCTTCGCGTCCAGAATATCGAATTCCAGGTACGTATGAGAGGACGTTCCCAGAGCAAAGATTCCAGCCTGAGGCGTGTACATGGAGGAATTATATCGGGCACTATCCTAGCCAATACAGCTAAGGTCGATCGCGCCTCGAGCGTGGCAGTTGGCAGGATTAGGAACGATGGACGCACTTGTAAAGCTTTGTGGCAGCCGGACCTGTAAGCCGAATTTTGTCTGCGGGATTGCTCCCGCAGGACGGTCATTCCTCTGGGCCGCGCATTACTGCGCGGCTCTAGCGACCTACCCGGAGGTTTGAGGCGCCGAGCCGGCACCTGTTTCGAGCGAACTCGAAACTTCCTCCCTATTTGGTCTTGCTCCGTGTGGGGTTTGCCCTGCCCGCCGCATTACTGCGACGGCGGTGCGCTCTTACCGCACCTTTTCACCCTTACCCCGCGCATCCGAAGATGCACCAGGCGGTATGTTTTCTGTGGCACTAGCCGTAGACCGGGCTTGAACCCGGCCTCCCGGACGTTATCCGGCACACTGCTCTGCGGAGTTCGGACTTTCCTCTCCCGCCGCCCGAAAGCGGCGAAAGCGACCGTCCGGTCCAGCTGCCAACGCTTTCAATTATATGGGATGCCGCCGTCGTTGGTCCTTGAAACCTGCCAGCCGCCTGCTGCGTATCTTCTTTGTTAGACTCTAGGGGTCGCAAGGCCAACGTCCAAAAACGAGCGACCAAAGACAGTTTGATGACCACTCTCGAAGCCCTTCGTATCGCGTTACAGTCACTGTGGGCGAACAAGCTTCGCTCCGTGCTTACGTTGCTTGGCGTGGTAATTGGAGTGGCTGCGGTTATCGCCGTGGTGACTTTCGTCAATGGGATTAACGGCTACGTAGCCGAGAAGATATTCAACCTCGGCGCCGATGTTTTTGTTGTCAGCAAATCAAGCGCGGTCATTACCAATATTGACCAGTTTCTCGATAGCCAGAAACGCAAAGACCTCACCGTGGAAGACTTCGAAGCGGTGCGCGATTCTTGCCGCCGGTGTGCGCTGGTCGGGGCTTCCACCATAAAGACCGACGGGCACGTGAAGCGCGGCGAGCAGTCGGTCAGCGATTGCTGGATTCGCGGCTTTACCCCCTCCATGGCGGCCATTCTTGATCTTGATCTCACTGCAGGCCGCATGGTGAACGACAACGACGACAACAACCGCTCAAACGTAGCCGTCATCGGCACTGATGTTGTGGACAATCTTTTCCCTGGCTCCGATCCCATCAATCAGGAGGTCCGGGTCGAAGGCGAGATATACACGGTGGTTGGGGTCGGCAAGAAGCAAGGGAAAACGCTGGGCCAAAGCCGCGATAACTATGTTGCGATTCCGCTCACCACCTATCTGAAACAATTCGGGACGCACAGCAACATCCGCATATTTGGTAAAGCGAACGGAGTCGGCTCTCAACTGGAGTCAGCCATGGACGAAGCCCGCGTCATTGTGCGCGCGCGCCGTCACGATCTTCCCGGCAAACCCGACAGCTTCGCAGCGGAGACGAATCAAGGATTTCTTAGCATCTGGTCGAGCCTCAGCAGCACGTTTTTCATTGCCATGGTCGCCATCGCCGCCATTTCGCTGGTGGTTGGCGGCATTGTCATCATGAACATCATGCTGGTTTCGGTTACCGAGCGCACGCGTGAGATTGGCATTCGCAAAGCCATGGGAGCGCGTAGTCAGGACGTGCTGCTGCAATTCCTGATCGAATCCGGGACCATGGCGCTGGTGGGAGGAATGCTGGGTGTGATTTTTGGGATTGTGTTTGCCAAAGGCATCACCGCGCTGATCGGGATGCCGTCATCGATTGAGCTTTGGGCCGTGGCCGCTGGACTGCTGGTTTCGACCAGCGTTGGCGTGTTCTTCGGCGTCTATCCTGCCAAGCGGGCGGCGCGGTTGGATCCGATTGCGGCATTGAGATTTGAACTATAGAAGATTGAACAATTGCGTGATTTGGTAATTGAGTAATTTAAGACCCCGTTACTGAATTCTTATGATGCGCAGAGGCGATTACGGCGAAATAGTCCGAATGGCGCTCGACACCATTCGCAGCAACAAGCTGCGCTCGGCCCTGACCGTTCTCGGCATCGTCATCGGTGTGGCCGTGGTCATTGGAATTTCGTCTATTGTGCGTGGCATGAACGATCAGTTCCAACAGGCCATCACCAGCTTCGGTTCGAACATTATTTTTGCTTTTCACCAGCCTCTTGCCTTCGGACGGCCCACGGAAGAAATCCGCAAACGCCGGGAGCTGACCTTCGACGATGCCATGGCAATGAAAGACCTGCCCCACGTGAAAGATGTGACGGCTACTTTGCAATACATTCAACTCGAATTTGGCCAGGGCACGTACGTGGTGAAATACGGCGACCGGCGGGCCAAGAACACCATTCTCGAAGGTGACTCCGGATCGTTGAAAGATGTTTATGATCTTGCGCTGTCCTCTGGCCGCTGGTTCAACGAAACCGATGACGAGCACCACTCCGCTGTCATTCTGCTAGGGTCCGAAACGGCAGCAGCGCTGTTTCCGAAAAGCGAAGCGCTGGGCAAGGAAATCAACATCGAAGGCCAGATGTTTACCGTGATTGGGGTGGTGCAACCGCAGAAGAACGTGTTCAACAGCGGCAGCAATCCGAATGACAATATCGTTTATTTCCCGCTGGAAACCTTCCGCAAACTGCATCCGGAATTGAAGCAGTACTGGATCACCGTCAAGGCCACGACCCACGACGACATGCCGAAAGCCATTGACGAGATGCGGGAACTCTTGCGCCGCCGCCGTAAAGTGGCGCCCAGCGCGCCCGACAACTTCAACATATTTACCCAGGACTCGCTTTCTGATGTCTGGAACCAGATTACGGGAGCGGTATTTATTTTCATGTTTGCCGTGTCGAGCGTAGGGCTCATCGTCGGCGGCGTAGGCGTGATGAACATCATGCTGGTTTCCGTCACCGAACGCACACGTGAGATCGGCGTGCGCAAGGCAATCGGCGCTCGCAAACGGGATATCCTTTTACAGTTCACGCTCGAAGCCATTACGCTGACCGCGATGGGTGGAATTCTCGGCGTGCTGCTGGGCGCGATCATTACCTGGACGATCCCGGCGATCTGGAGTTCGCTGCCCGCGCAGATGTCGCTCTTCTGGACGATCTTTGGTATCGGTTCCGCGGCAGTGGAGGGTCTGGTCTTCGGCATTTATCCCGCTTGGAAGGCGGCGAATCTGGACCCCATCGAGTCGCTGCGCTACGAATAGGCTCCTGACCATCAATACTTCTAAGGGGCGCGGCTTCAGCCGTGCCGTAAATCTGCCTCAATGATTCATCAAACTGTCCAGGCTTTGGAAATTGTGACGGCGCTAGCCACGGTGGGGAGCATCGCCTATTACGCTCTTTGCCTCTGGAGCGCAGCGCAGTTTCTGCGAGAACGAAGGACCGCGGGCGAGGGCGCCCGCGCCACACAAGCTAACCCTCCGGTTTCAATCCTCAAGCCGCTTAAGGGTACCGATCCGGAAATGTATGAAAACTTCCGCAGCCATTGTGTGCAGGATTATCCCGAGTACGAAATCATTTTCGGGGTCAGCGAGTCTGACGATCCCGCAATCAAGCTAGTGGAACAACTGAAATCCGAATTTCCGCAGCAGGCCATCCGGTTGATCGTTTGCCCCAAGCAGCTTGGCACCAATATTAAAGTCAGCAATCTAGCTCAGATGCTGCCTCTGGCGCGCTATGACCACCTCATTGTGAATGACAGTGATATTCGAATCGAGCCAGACTACCTGCGGCGCGTGCTGGCTCCCTTGGCAGATTCGCGAATCGGTCTTGTGACCTGTCCCTATCGCGGCGTGGCCAATTCAACCCTCGGCTCTCGCCTGGAAGCGCTGGGAATTAGCACTGACTTTTGTCCCGGTGTGCTGGTGGCGCTGCAACTGGAAGATATCAAGTTTGCTCTTGGATCCACGATGGCGTTTCGCCGCGGGGATCTCGCTGCCATCGGCGGCTTCGAGGGACTGGCCGATTACCTTGCCGACGACTATCATCTCGGCCAGCGCATCGCGGCTTTGGGATTGAAGGTTGAACTCTCCGACGTTGTGGTCGAGACCTTTCTCCCACGCTACGCTTTGGGCGAATTTCTCACCCACCAACTGCGCTGGGCGCGTGCCGTCCGCGATTCGCGCTTCTGGGGCTACCTCGGCCTGGGGATCAGCTTCGGCCTGGTGTGGGCGCTGCTGACGGTGATTATCGCTGGCGGCGCTGGTTGGGCTTGGGAGTTGCTCGGCGTAACTGTGGTTATGCGTTTCGCAATGGCCATCTATGTCGGCGGGCGAGTGCTGCGAGATCGGTACGTGATGCGCTGGCTCGCGCTGATTCCGCCCCGCGATGCTATCGCCATGATGATTTGGCTGATGAGTTTTGCAGGGCACACGGTTTCATGGCGAGGGGAGCTGTTCAAGCTGAATAATGGCAAATTGGTCAAGCAAGGATCGCTATGAAGAACCAGCAACGCAAATCAGAGTTGCCGAGGCTTCCAGGACTTCCCGAATCTTGTTGGCCAAGGTACTCAAGCCGAATGGCTTCGAGAGGAAACACGCGGTGACGTCAATGTTGCCGTGTTGCAAAACCGTATTTTCTGCGTAACCCGAGACAAACAAGGTCTTCATATCTGGCCGCTCAGCCGCTAGTTGCATGGCTACTTGGGGGCCGCTCATTTTCGGCATCACGACGTCAGTAATCATTAAATGGATCAGCCCACTATAGTCTCGCGAGACACGTAACGCGTCCACACCGTTTTCAGCCGTGACCACAGTGTATCCACAGCGAACCAGGAATTCGCTGGTGGATACCCGCACCGCAGCTTCGTCTTCCACCAACAGCACGGTCTCCTGCCCATGGGGAGAGCTCTTGCCGGCCTGCGGATGGAGTTCCGCTTCGCTCACCCGATGTACCCGCGGAAGGTAGATCTTGAATGTGGTGCCGAGTCCGGGTTCACTGTAGACCCAAATGAACCCCTCGCTTTGCTTCACGATTCCATACGCGGTCGCCAGCCCCAGCCCGGTGCCTTTTCCCGCTTCTTTTGTGGTGTAGAAGGGTTCAAATATGTGATTTAAGTGTTCAGCCGGAATCCCCTCGCCGGAATCAGAAACTGCCAGCAGCACATACTCTCCCGGCGGAACGATCACGTGTTCTTGCACGTAAGCTTGGTCGAGGGTGACGTTCGAGGTCTCGATAGTCAATTTGCCGCCACGCGGCATTGCATCTCGTGCGTTGGTCGCCAGATTCATCACCACCTGCTCGATCTGCGAAGGATCTGCTTTCACCTTGTTGAGGTCCCGCCCGGGAACGAAAACCATCTGGATGTCTTCGCCGATCAAGCGCGGCAGCATACGCGTGATTTCTCCGAGCACTGTGTTCAAGTCGAGCACTCGCAGGGATTGCATTTGTTTACGTCCGAAGGCGAGCAGTTGGCGCGTCAGTTCCGCCGCGCGCCGCGTCGCGGTGATGATCTCATCCATCTTCCTGCGGGATGGATCCTCTGCGTCGAGCGAATCCAGCACCAGCTCGGCGTAGGCGCTGATCACCAGCAGCAGATTGTTGAAGTCGTGGGCCACACCGCCTGCCAGCAGGCCGATGGCATCCATCTTTTGTGACTGCTGGAGTTGCGATTCCAGCTTTCTCTGGTCGGTAATGTCCCGTCCGGTGGAGATAAAGTGGGTGATTTGCCCCGCCGGGTTTCGCATCGGCGTGATCGCCTTCTCAATGATGAAGGTCTCGCCGTTTTTCTTCCGGTTCATCACTGTGCCGTGGAACACTTTTCCCGAAAGCACCGTGTTCCACATTTCTTCGTAAAGCTCTCCCGCCTGTTGATCGGATTTGAGGATTCCCAGGGTCTGCCCGATCACTTCTGCACTCGTGTATCCGGTCAGTTTTTCAAAGGCCGGGTTCACGTATTCTAAAACCCCCGCGCTGTTAGTGATCATCACCAGGTCAGGCGATTGTTCGACGCTGCGCCTTAGTTTTTGCAGTGTCTCTTCCGACGTGCGGTGTTGCCGCTCTTTCAGGTGGGTCTCAATCCCGCTCAGAATATAGAGAGCCAGACACGGAGCAGTGCGGCTGCATCCCTGAGGCAGCTTACAAGTCGCAGCCTGAATCGCAGCTTCCATTCCGCCATGGTTGAAGTACTCTCCCAGGAAAACCGCCGGAATGCCGATCTCACTTCTGTCTGTATCACGTAACCAGTGTCGCGCTCCTCCATCGTCTTCGGGGTAGTCCACTAACAACAGGTCATATTTTGACTTTTTCAACTGGGAACGAGTTTCTTCCCGGGTGTGGACACAATCGATCATGAGCTGCTCGGTTCCGGCGCGCAGCAGCAGATCGCGCAGGTCAGTGAGGTCTGCTTGCCCCTCCCCTGCCAGCAAAATATGCAGTCGTTTGTCGCCGTTTCCGTTGCCGCTCATGGTCGTTCCGCTCATACTTCCCCGCTCCCCTACCTGCTACATCGGAGCGCAGTCGCCGGAGCATTAAGGGAGAACAGACTTGCAAGCGGAAATTGATTTCCTGTGCCATTTCAGGAAGGTTTTTTACGGATGGAAGTTAAACCATAGTAACCGCGAACCTCTTGAGAGTCGGGGGTTCGAATAAATGGAGAGTAAGCCCGAGAATGCTAGCGCAGCTTGAGGGCCAGCAAGGCAATAGTAAGCGCCGCGATCACCAGCGTGCCGATGGTATAGCTGTGGGCCTGGAACCAGCTTTCTTCTTTCCCCGCGGTTAGAGAGAAGAGGGCTGGCTTGCCTTCTGCGGACCGTCCCGCTTGTTCACAATCCACACACAATGTTCTGCCCTGCGAAACTGGAAACCCGCAAGATTCGCAACTTCCGATCTGGGCAACTTCTGCCGAGACTGATGCCTGCGGTTCCGCGGTTGTGGGAGGCAACTCTCGATCTTCTTCGATAAGCCTGGCTGGCTCGACCGGGGCAAGCTTTTCGGACAATGCCTGCTCACGTTCTGCTTGTGAGACTTCCGGAAGTGATCGCTGGGCGGCAGCGGCGTGCTCAATGGCAGTAATGGCCATGTCGGCCAAGCGTGCCAAGGCTGCCACATCGCTTTCGTCGAAGGCGGATTTCCGGTCGGCGACCAGCTCGAAAATTCCGACAACTTCTTGCTCGCGAAGCAGCGGCATCACCATCGCCGACTCTACTCCCAGTTCCAGGCAGCTCTCGCGATTGACCCGGGGATCGCCTTGCGCGTGTTCACATCGCACCAGCTGGCAGGTGCGAATGCTCTCCGCCATCAATCCCGAGGTCTCGATTTCCACTCCCGCTTCAGGCGCCGCCGGTCCCGCGCTGGCCCGGCATACCATTTCGCCGCCTTCGCGCAAAGCGATCGAAGCCCCGGACGCACCTGTAACATACTGCGCGCGCTCCGCTAGCAACTGCAGCGCGGCTTCCAGATCACGCTGCGCCGCAACCACCAATGGGTTGCCGTCACGCGCAGGGGCCACGGCGATGGCAGTACTTCCCTGGTCAAAAATGGTGTATTTGTCCATGAAAACGGGCTATGGCTGGAGTTTCGCTCCCCGCGCACCAGGAGTCAAGCAGAAGCCTGACCCTGGAACCAAGGCAGCAAAACTAAAGTGTTGGAATCCGTCCTATTTCTTCCGCGGCGGCAAGTACTTCTTTTCGATGGAAGCCACGATGACATAGTTAGGATCAACCATCTCGTTCAAATGAATCTTTCCGACCTCAGACAGCAGTTCATAGGCATCTAGTTCTGACAACCCGTAATCCTGATGAATCCATGACACCAGTTCGGTGAAGGCAATACGCAGGCAATCGTCCAGCGGACGATAAGCGCCCACAGTCATGATCGCATTGTCATTCTCGAACCTTGGCCAGTTGATCTTTTGGCCCTTGATCACGTCCACCTGTACCCGCGCGTGTAACGGCACTTCGATCGCCGTACCCGCGATTTCACCGTCGCCCATCGCCGCATGTCCGTCGCCCATGTAAAGCATCGCCCCGGCAACATTGACCGGAAAATATACGGTGTTGCCCACACTGGCTTCGGGAGAATCCATGTTGCCGCCAAACTCCGCCGGTACAATCGAGCTGCGTGCCTCGCCTCCAGCCGGCGCAACTCCGATGCAGCCGAAGAAGGGATGCAGCGGGATCTTCGTGGAAAACTTGGAATCGAGCGCCTGAAATGTCGCGCTGTTGGTGGCGTGGTCGATGGGATAGAACCAGATCTTCTCCGGCAGAGGAGGCGCGAGCATCGGCGTGTAGTTGGTTGGGTTGATCGCGCCAAACCCCGGCGCGAACCCTCCGACGCCTTGATTGCTGTCCACTTGCAAGTCGAGAATCTTTACTGCCAGCGTGTCCCCCGGCTCCGCTCCCTCAATGTAAAAAGGCCCGGTTAGCGGATTGTCGCCTTTGGACATGCTAAGCGTGTCGCCCGGCTTTTGAATGGCGTTGCCAAAACAATCCAGCGTATTGGTGTCGAGGATATCGCCTGCTTTCAATCGTGCGACTGGCGCCGCCGACGCGTAAATGTACTTCACATTGTTGATGGTGGCTTGATATTTCACCACGTTCTGCGCCCAAGCCATCGCACTCAGGAGAACTCCTGCTAACACTGCCGTCTGGAATCGCATGAAAGGAAATGTACCACGCAGGCAGAGAGGGGAGAACAACTTCGAACTACTGCTTTTCGTCGCGCCGCCGCAGCCACTCGATAAACATCTGCTCCAGCGGCTTGTCGTAACCCATCATGACGTGGCGGATGGTATGTCCGCTTACGAAATGGCAGACTTCTTCCGCCAGGTTCTTGGCGTGGTCCCCGGCACGCTCGAGCGACTGAGTCATGAAAATGACTTGCAGGCTGGCCTGGCGTTGCAATCCTTCCGGGTTCTCGATATGCCGGAGGAACAGCAGATTGCGCACCCGGTCCATCTCAGTATCGGCACGCAGCACTTCCACTGCTTTCTTTACGTCTCGAGTAGAAAACGCCAAACCCACGTCCGCCAACATTTTCTCGAGCACGGTCGCCATGTGCGTCAAGTCGCGTGTGTCCTGGGGATCGACGCGTCCGCCTGCGGCCTGCGCGCTGCTGGCAAAACTCAACAGTAGGTCGCCAATACGCTCCAGCCCGATCATGAACTTCATACAAGCCAGCAGCTCGCGGGCTTGCGGTTCGGTCACCTGGGTAATGGCCAGGGTCACGCCATCGTCAATCTCCCGGTCCAGAGTGTCGAGTTGTTTTTCTTTTTCTCGAAGCGAGTTCAGCAACGAAGAAGACCCGGTTGCAATGCCTTCCGCCGCGGTAGCGGCCGCGTCCTTCGCCACCTGGCACGCCTCAATCGTGCGCGTCACCAGATGCGAATATGCGTATTCCGGCAAGCGATTATTGGCGGGGGCGGCACTCATACGAGAATCCCTCTGAACTGGCAACGGCGGAGGCGCAAGTCCAGACTTTCTGGGCCGCCGGCTTGGAGTGGAGAGCACAGACCAAGCATAGGATGTTCTTCCGCAGGAGTTGTTAACACTATGTGAATTTTAGCGGGAGATTCAAGCCAAATCACGATGGCCGGGGCTCTTCCGCGCCCGCCAATGGCAAAGTGAACAGGAACACCGATCCGTGGTTCAGTTCGCTCTCCGCCCGGATAGTGCCCTCATGCGCCAGCACAATGTGCTTGGCTATGGCCAGCCCAAGTCCGGTCCCGCCCGATTCCCGCGAACGTGCCTTATCGACCCGGTAGAAACGTTCGAACAGCCGAGGCAGATGTTCCGAAGGAATGCCGCCCCCAAAATCGCGGACATAGAACTCCACTCCGCGCCCTGCCGGACGCGCTCCTAGTACCAGTTGCCCGCCGGAAGCCGAGTATTTCAGCGCATTGTCAATCAGGTTCGAGAACACCTGATGAATCGCCTCGCGGTCGGCGCTCACCGGCTCCGGCGCGGAATCTTCCACGCGCAGCTCAACTCCGTTTGCGCGTGCCAGTTTTTCGAAACTCTCGATGGCTTCATGCAACAGCTCTCCGGGCACGACAGGCTGTACGTCAAACCGCTGCTCGCCGGATTCCACCCGGGCCAGGGTCAGCAGGTCCTCGGTGAGCCGCGACATACGGCTGGCATTCTTGCGGATGATATCGAGAAACTCACGGGAATGATTGTTCTCCTGCGATCCGTCGAGCAGAGTCTCAGCATAGCCCTGAATGGAGGTGAGCGGGGTTCGCAGTTCGTGGGACACGTTGGCGATGAAGTCGCGGCGAGTCTTCTCTACTCGCTCGGTCTCGGTCAGGTCTCGCAGAACGGCCACGGCGCCGCCGCCCGGCAGGGGAGCCGCAGTCACTTCAAAGGTGCGACCGGGAAGAATCGATGTGGCTCGTGCGGTCAGCACGCTGTAAGTTTGGCTGGCCCCGCGCACCGCGCGCAGGAAGTCCGGATCGCGCACCGTCTCCACTACCGGAGAGCCTATTCTGGTACCCTGCGGAACCAGCCCATCCATGCTTTGATTGGCCCATTGCACGCGATAGTCGAGACCGATGGCAATAACTGCGTCCTCCATGCTGTTCAACAAAGTTTCCAGTTCGTGCTGGCTGGCGCGGAGCGCGGAAAACTCTTTTTGCAGATGTCGTGCCGTCTTATCGAGACTAGCCGTCAGACGTCCGAGTTCGTCGCTTGAACTTTCTTCGATCCGGGCTGACAGGTCGCCTGCGGCGATGCGTTCAGCAAACTGCACGATCTTTTCTAGTCGTCGCGACAAAGATTGTGCCACGACTCTCGAAATCAGAATCGCCACCACTAACGCTGCCATTGAGCTCAGCAGGATAGGCCTGGCGGGTATCCGGGAAACATTCAGCGCGAGTGCGGCGGCGGCAATCACCAGCACAAATCCGCCCAGCAGCTTAAAGAAAATCCGGTTCCTCACTTGGCGGCCTCAAAGCGATAACCGGCCCCCCGCACCGTCTTCAAATAGCGCGGATTTTCCGGGTCGGGCTCGATCTTCTCCCGAATGCGGCGCACGTACACATCCACCGACCGCGGGGTCACGTAGGCAGTGTCGCGCCACACCGAATCGAGAAGCTGGTCGCGCGTGAACACGCGTCCCAGGTGCCGCGCAAAGTAGTCCAACAGCCGGAACTCGGTTGCAGTCGTAGTCACCGGCTGACCGCGCACGGTAAGCGTCATGGCACTGGGATCAATCTCGATCTCGCCGATGCGCAACGGCGATTGCGAAAGCGGCCGCTCAAAACGCCGCAGTACCGCTTTGACGCGGGCTACAAGTTCCCGCGGGCTGAAGGGTTTGGGGATATAGTCGTCCGCTCCCAATTCGAGTCCCAGAATGCGGTCGGCTTCGCCGCTCTTGGCGGTCAGGAAAATCACGGGTGTGGATGCCAGAGACGACGTCTGGCGAATCTGCCGGCACAGTTCCAGGCCATCCTTTCCCGGCACCATGATGTCGAGAATGAACAGCGTTGGCCGCTGCCGCTCCGATTCCGCCACCACCATGTTTCCAGTGGGAAACAGCTTTACGCTAAATCCCGCTCCCTCCAGATGATGCCGCACCAGCCGGGAAATATCGGGATCGTCTTCCACCACAAAGATGCTTGCCTTCACAAGCGTATTGTAGCCGGGAGAGCGCCAATTTCATCGTTTTGTAACCTGATTGAAACAATTGGGTATGGTGTAGGGTGCAGCTCAAATCTCAATCACCAGGTTTCCCGGCCGATCAATCCAGAATCTTTTTCCCGGAGGCACCACTGTGGTGGCGCTGTATTCGGTCACAACCGCCGGCCCGCGAAACCTCCGTCCAGGCCCTAATCCGTCCCGCTCGTACACGACAGCCGCGACCTTCTTGTCAGTAAAGATCACCGGCACCTTATGCAACGCAGTGTGAGACTTACGCGTCCTGATGCTCATCATCCCTAAATTCCGAGACTTTATCCGCGCCCGCAGCCGTAGCGTAACCAGCTCCAGCTCGCGCTGCGCATAACTATATCCGTAACGCCGCTGATGTTCGCGACGAAACGCCTCGATCATTCCCCGCGTGTACGGCACATTCAATTCATATCCCTGGCCACGGTAGCGAACGTCCACACTTAAATCGAAGGCGATCTTGCCTTTCCATCCTTCGTACCGAAGATCCTCGTTTGCCTTCTGCCGCAAGGCGGAAAACTCCGCATCCAGACGCTTGCCCGGCAATTTGTCCAAAGCACGCCAGAGCACCGTACGAGAGTAATCTCTCACCACATCGCTGACCAGGATTCCGTACGCCGACAACGCTCCGGGCAGCGCCGGAACAATCACTCGCGGAATGCTCAATCCTTCGGCTAATTCGCAGGCGTGCAAGCCACCTGCCCCGCCGAAAGCTACCAGCGCAAATTCGCGCGGGTCGTAACCGCGTTCGATGGAAACCACGCGAATCGCCTTTTCCATGGTCGCATTGACCACGCGGACAACTCCGGCGGCAAATCGCTCTACGGAAAGTTTGGAACCTTGCTTCTTCAGCCATTCCGCGATCACACGGCGCGTGCGTTCCAAATCTAGCTCGAAATCTCCACCCAGAAAATGGCCGGCCTGTAAGCGTCCAAGGATCAGGTTGGCGTCGGTCACCGTCGGTTGCATCCCGCGTCCATAGCAGATCGGCCCTGGCTCAGCCCCCGCCGACTCGAGTCCCACCCGCAGTGCGCCGGCCGCGTCGAAACGGGCAATCGAGCCTCCGCCGGCTCCCACTGTGTGAATGTCGAGCATCGGCACTCCCACCGGAAACCCTGCGATCTCCGACTGCCCGCTTACTCGCGCTTCGCCCTCCACCAGCGCCACGTCAGTCGATGTGCCACCCATGTCGAACGAGATAATTCGATCAAACCCGCTGCGCCGCGCCATCGCAGCTGCTCCAACCACGCCGCCCGCCGGCCCTGAAAGCACCGTCCGCACCGGTTCCCGTGCCGCGGAACTTAGAGCTGTGATCCCACCGTTCGACTGCATCACGAACACATGAGCCTTCCGCAATCGCTGCTCAAGCTTCCCTAAATATCGCTCCATCACTGGCTGAAGGTAGGCATTTACTACCACGGTGCTGGTTCGCTCGTACTCCCGAAACTCAGGCAATAGCTGGTGCGAAATCGACATGGGCACGCGCAATTGGCCAAACGCCCCCGCCACCGCATCCTCATTCTTAGGATTCGCAAACGAAAACAGCAATGAAACTGCGACCGCTTCCGGCTTCTTCGCGGCGATCGACTCTGCTAGTTCCCGCAACTCCGTGGCTGACGGTTCTTGCAGGATTTCGCCATCGCTGCTCACGCGTTCGTTGACTCCAAAACGTAAATCGCGGGGAACCAGTGGTTCCACGCGATCAAAGAAGAAGTCGTACAGTTTTGGCCGTGCCTGCCGCCCGATCTCGATGACATCCTCAAACCCGGCTGTAGTCACCAGCACCACTCTTGCGCCTTTGCGCTGCAGCAGAGTATTTGTCCCGACGGTGGTGCCGTGCAGTAGCGTGAGCGAACCTTGTGCTCCGACTTTCTCCAGTGCCTCCGCAATCGCCCGCGACGGATCATCTGGCGTAGAAAAGACCTTCAGCATGCGGATGCGCCCGCCTTCGATCCACACGCAGTCGGTGAACGTCCCACCTGTGTCAATAGCGATGCAAAGCGGTTGTGTGCGTTGCGCCATGGGTTGAACTGGAAGGCTAGGTTAACATCGAATGCTGTAGCGGGCGACGCGACGTTGCGGGAGGTCTGCCTGGTGTGTGAGAACTTACTCGCTGGTAGCAAACGCCAGCGACAGCAGCGTCTTCTGTTCCAATTCGTGGGCTTTTGCCGATCCCGTCGCCGGACTCGGGCTGGCTGATCGCTTCACTGAGAGCACCGGCCGTTCTCCGGCCAGATTCCGAAGACGCGGCAACATGTAGAACAACGCGCCCATGTTGGCAGGTTCTTCCTGTACCCAAACGATTTCACGCGCGCCGGCATGGCGCTCTAGTTCCGCCGCCAGTTCGGCCTCCGGGAACGGATATAGCTGATCGACAAACACGATCGCCGTTGAAGTGTCTTTTCTTCTTCGGCGTTCCGCCCGCAATTCATGTCCGATCTTCCCGGTGCACAGCAGAACCCGCTTGGCCTCGCTGACTTCGTAATCGGGAACAACTCCAAGAAAGTGTGGCCGGGTAAGATCCTCAATCGGCGAGGCCGCGTCCGGATGCCGCAACATGCTTTTCGGCGTGAACACTACCAGCGGCTTGCGCCATGACGACAACGCCTGCCGCCGCAACAAATGAAAGTATTGCGCCCCGTTCGAAGGCTGGCAGATTTGGAAATTGTCCCGCGCCGCCAGTTGTAGAAAGCGTTCAATGCGTGCGCTGGAATGTTCCGGCCCCTGGCCTTCATGACCATGCGGCAACAGCAGCACCAGCCCCGAGAGCAGTCCCCACTTGTCCTCGCCCGCGCTTACAAACTGATCAATCACCGCCTGCGCCACGTTGGCAAAATCGCCAAACTGCGCTTCCCACATCACCAGCGTTTCTGGATAATCGCGGCTGTAGCCATACTCAAAGCCCATCACACCGGCTTCGGACAAAGTCGAGTTATAAATCTCGCACCGCGCCTGGTCCGCGGCAATATTCTGCAGCGGAACATACTCCTGCTCATTCTCAATATCCACCAGCACCGAATGCCGCTGATTAAACGTGCCCCGCCGGCTGTCCTGTCCCGACATTCGCACCGGCACGCCGGCTTTCACCAGGCTGCCAAACGCCAACGCCTCGCCCATGCCGTAATCCACCGGCCGGGTGCCATTCCCCATCTCCGCCCGCTGCTCCAGCAGTTTCTTGATCTTGGGATGAATGTGAAACCCATCTGGATAAGTCGTCAGCCGTTCCGTGATCGCGCTCAACTCTTCTCGCGACAACCCGGTCTCGACTTCGTATTCCGCCTTGTAGCGTCCACCTTTGTAGCCGTCCCAGTATTTCGGCAACTCGCGCAGAGTAGGCTTCTTGCTGATCGACCCTGCCTGTTCCTGGGCCGTTTCAAGTTCCGTCCGGATTGCTTGGGCTCGGGCTTGAGCGTCTTCAATTCCCGTGTCCTCAGCGTAAATCTCCCACAGCGGGGGATGATCCTTGATCGCCTTATACAGCAGCGGCTGAGTGATGGTGGGATCGTCGATTTCGCTATGGCCCTGGCGGCGGTAGCCAATAATATCTACCACTACGTCGGTTCCGAACTGATAGCGATACTCCAACGCAATTCGCCCCATACGAACCACCGCGTCGACATCTTCTGCGTTCACATGGAAGATTGGGATCGATTGTCGCCGCGCGATTTGCGCCGAAAACACCGACGAGTGCGACTCCCGGCAAGACGTGGTGAAGCCAATCAGATTGTTGGCGATGATGTGGATCGTGCCGCCTACCGTGTAGCCCGGCAGGTCGGAATAGTTTAGCGTTTCCGCCACGATGCCTTGCCCGGCAAAAGCCGCATCCCCATGGACCAGCAATGGCAGATATTTTTCTCTTCCGCCGTCTCCTGCGCGGTCCTGCTTGGCGCGCGTCCGTCCGATGGTCACTGGATCGACCGCCTCCAAATGACTGGGATTCGAAACCAGATGGATGTGAACCGTGGCCCCGCTGCGAGTGACGTAGTCCCCGGTCGCACCCATGTGATATTTCACATCGCCGCTGCCCAGCGTGCTCCGCGGGTCAACATCCTCAAAGCGGGCGAAAACATCTTCGAGCGAACGCTTGGCCACTTGCACAATTACTGTGAGCCGTCCGCGGTGGCTCATTCCCATCACCAATTCGGTGGCTCCACGCTGCCCAGCTGCGTCCAGAATCTCGTCCACCAGCGGAATGAGTGCGGTCACGCCTTCGAGTGAAAACCGCTTGGTTCCGAGATAGCGTTGTTGCAACACCTGCTCGAACATGTCGGCGCGAGTGAGTAGATCAAGCACGCGCTGCTGATCGACTTCGCTGGGCGGCGCTTCCATGCGCTCCTGAATCCACCGCCGGCGCTCCGGTTCGGGGATGTGCATGAACTCCACCCCCACCGTCCCGCAATACACCCGCCGCGCCTCACGCGCGAATTCGCTGTCGATTTGCAGTTCAGGCTGGGCCGGGGGATGAAAGAAGCCGAGCGGATCGAGGTCCGCCTCCAGATATCCCCAGCGGCGAAAAACTTCAAACACACGCTCGCGTTCGCCGTTTGGAGCATCGAGCACTGCCGTAGTCGTACCGTTTGTAGCTGTCTTGGATCGCGCTGCCATAGGTCTACTAATAGGATAATGGATGCGTGGCCTTGCTGTCAGATTCAGGGTCGAAGAGTAAAATCAGCCCGACAGCCAATCAACAGCCAATGGGAGACAAATTCACGTTATTCATCGTTGTCGGAAAGGCAACCCTCATGACTGTGACTGGCTACTGCGCATTGATCCTCACGGGCTTCAGGCTTGCGGCGACACCTATGCAGCAGGGAATACTCGGAGTGGCGGGGGCGCTATTCCCGGCCGGCCTCGCAGCTTGGTGGATGTTTCGAAACCTCCAAAGACACTACACACGACGGCAGTGGCGGGCTGCTGCAATAGCATTCGGAGTGGTCACACCGTTGTCGCTGGCCGTGGCCGTTGTCTTTGCGCAAATACCCGGCGCGTATGCAGAAGTGGTTTTGGGACGCCGCTTCATTCTGCCGGCTATTTTCGTGTCGGTCGCCGTTGTGACCACTCTCTTGAGCTTTGCGGCGAGCGCGTTTGTGTTGCGGTTCACGCGTCATATCGAAAAAGCCGAAGATCCGCAATCCCACGAAGCGTAGCCCGCAACCAAAGTATGTCTGCGTGACACCGCGTTGACTACTCCTTTGCCGTTGCCTACTATCGAAGTGCGTTCAATTAAATGGCTAACGACCAGGAAAAAGAAACCGCTGCCCGCGCCAGCTTGCAATTCGTGCAAGACGGCAACATCGTCGGCCTCGGCACCGGCTCAACCGCCGCCCATGCGGTGCGTTTGCTCGGCGAGCGGGTGCGCGCTGGACTGAAAATTCGCGGCATCCCGACATCAACCGGAACCAGGACCCTTGCGCTCGCCGCTGGCATCGCGCTCACCACGCTCGATGAATTCCAACAAATCGATGTCACCATCGACGGCACCGACGAATTCGACCCTCAACTGAATCTCATCAAAGGCGGCGGTGGTGCGCTCCTGCGCGAAAAGATCATCGCATCAGCATCAAAGCAATTGGTGATTATTGCCGATTCCAGCAAGCAGGTCGCAACCCTGGGAAAGTTTCCGCTGCCGGTCGAAGTGATTCCCTTCGCTGAAGCGCTAATTGGGAAGAAGATCGGAGCGCTGGGGGCGAGGGTTCAACGCCGCCAATCTGCCGACGGTAAGCCTTATATCACCGACGAAGGCCATCACATACTGGATTGCCATTTCGGCCAAATTGGCGATCCACCCGCCCTCGCTCGGATTTTGAGCGACATGCCAGGAATCGTGGAACACGGCCTGTTCATCGGCATGGCCAGCCTCGTGCTCATCGCGAAGGGTGATGAGGTCCAGGAATTCCGCAGGAAGTAAATTACCCGACAATCTCCCGCAACGCCGCCAACAATCGCTCTACTTCCTCTCGCGTGTTGTAATGCGCCAACCCGATGCGCAAGAATCCGCCGTCCTTCTCCACATCCAGCCGTTCGGTAAGATTCAGCGCGTAGTAATTTCCGTCCCAGGTAAAGAACCCACGTTCCCCCAGCTTGGTCGCAAGCTCGAGCGGTGTATGCCCTTTGATCCGTACTGCCATCGTCGGACACCTCCGGGCAAACTGTTTAGGGTCGTTAATGCCATACAGCTTAAGCCCCGGAATCTCCAACAACCCGTGAATCATCGTCTCCATCAGATCGCGTTCATGTTTCTGGATAGCCTCGAAGGCCGCTGACAATGCCGCCCGCCGCGATGCCACCGCCGGATTTACGCTGCGCCCCAAATCCGCAAGATATTCTACGCACGCTGCAATTCCTGCAATGCATTCATGGTTTAGCGTGCCCCACTCCCAGCGGTTGGGGATCGCATTGCTGTTCGCCCGCACCTTGTAAGGATGAAGTCTCTCCAGATGCTCACGCTTACCATAGAGCACGCCCATATGCGGCCCAAAGAATTTGTAAGTCGAGCACACCAGGAAATCGCAATCGAGCGCGCGGACGTTAATCGCTCCATGCGGCGCGTAGTGGACCGCGTCGATAAAAGCCATCGCACCCCGCTGATGCGTCAACCGCACAATCTCTTTCACGTCGTTAATCGTACCCACCGCGTTCGACGCATAACCCACTGCCACAAGTTTGGTCTTGGGATTGATTTGTGCAGCGAAGTCGTCCATGTCGAGCGTGCAGTCTTCTTCATGGATCTCCGCCGTGCGAATGACAACTCCACGCTCCTCCAACGCCCGCCAGGTCGAAACATTGGCATCGTGATCGAGATGCGTGAGTACAATCTCATCGCCGGTACGAAGTTCCTTGCCAATCGCACGGCTCAAGGCATAAGTCAGCGACGTCATGTTCGCGCCGAACACCACTTCATCGGCGTCGCACCCCAGAAAATCCGCCATCGCGGCCCGCGCGCCCGCAATCATCGCGTCGGTATTGCGGCTGGTCTGGTATGCCCCGCCGGTATTCGCATTGTTGCGCTTCAGGTAGTCGGAGATGGCATCAATGACCCGCTGCGGAACCTGTGTCCCGCCCGGCCCGTCAAGAAACACGGCTGGCTGCCCATTCACCTTTTGCGAAAGCGAAGGGAACTGCGCTCGAACCCACCCCAGGTCGAAAGAGGCTTTCAATTCAGTTTGCATCGTAGACAAAGTTGCTTTTCCCTTCAGAACCCGGATTTCCTGGCCAACGCCCCCCGCCTAACGGCCGGCGACGTCCGATTCCACCGCCTTCACAAAGTCCGCCAGCATTCCATACGCGGTAGCTTCGAGGCCAGGATTGTTCTCTGTAATCGCAAGCCCAGGAAAGACATCAGTCTCAAAATATATGATGGACGAAGTCCCATCTACCCAAGCCATCGGATTGCTCAACGGCACCTGCTCGGGTCGAACACTCGCTTTTACCCGTGTGCCATCGCGCTGCGCCCTGCACACCAGTTTGTAAGGACTGCCTGCCGCCCTCGCCGCTCGCACCGCCTCGCCACTCAACATCCCAATTCCCTCGCGCTCGATCTCATCAAGCCGGACCGGCAGCTTCATGAGCACCGTCATCAGAGCCGCGACTTTCACCGCCGCATCCCAGCCGTCAATGTCGTGACTGGGATCAGTCTCAGCCACTCCCATTTGTTGCGCTTTCTTCAGCGACTCCTCAAAACTCAACCCCTGTTCCATTCCACCGAGGATTACATTGGTAGTCGAGTTGAGAATGCCGCGAAAACCGCGCAACTCAATCGTTGGCAGGCTGTCGCGAAACAACGAGAAGATCGGCACACCGTCCATCACCGTGGATTCAAAGAAAAATTTCTTTCCCGTCGTAGCCGCCAGTGAACTCAACTCCTGGTAAGCATGCACCACCGGCCCTTTATTTGCGGTGATGGCGTGGGCTCCATACTCCAGCGCGGCGCGAATATGATCAATCGCTGGCTGCCCATCGACTACGTTCAGAGAAGTTGCTTCAAACAACACATCCGCCCGCGCCGCCTGTAACCACTCGTGCTGGGCGGACACTCTTATCCGTCGCTTTTGACTATCTTCGCTTCCCTCAACGAGTTCCTCAACATCCAACCCATCCGCATCCGCAATCCATCCCATCCGCCGTGACGCGACTCCTGTAACTCGCCACGTGATCCCGCGACCCCTCAGTTCTGTCTCTTTCTTCCGTAGCAACCCAAGCAGCGTGCGATTGACGTTGCCAAACCCGAGCAGACACAGGTTATAGGTACGAATGGTGGTCTCCAGAAGCAACTCCGAGGGCAATGCCCTCGGCACAGCCGGCTAGATGCCGGCGATACAGCGAGGTCAGCCCATCATGGTTGTGTGCTCGGGCTGAATCTTGTAGATGACCCTGACTTCCCCAGGCTGCCGGTAGGGATACTTGTCTACATCCAAATACTTCTTCGCCATCTTGTCGATATGCTCGTCGGCGCCGCGCTCGGTGATCTCCACCACTTTGCCGCGGATCTCCAGATACCGGTAAGGATTCTCGGGATCCACGATCGCCAGCGCCACTCGCGGATCGCGGCGAACGTTCTTATCCTTCTGCCGCCCCTTGGCGGAATTGAAAATCACCAGGTTGCCTTCCAGGTCGCACCAGACCGGGGTCACCTGCGGGCGTCCGTCCGGCATAAGCGTGCTCAAGTTGGCAAACGCGCGTTTGTTGAATAAATCGCGATATTTCTCGGGGATAGCTCCGGACTTCTCCGTATTAACTCCAGCCATATCCATGCCTCCTTCGCTGTCGCACACTCATCAGCGATCCAAAAAGATTATAGCCGCCCTCACCGTTCTTTGCGGCTATGCTCTGATGCGCTGCAGATCAGAACGTAGTGGCCACAGTGAAGCGGAAGGTTTTTCGCGGCTCGCGCAACAGATACTGTGGAGCAAACGAATTCTTGGTGAGCTGGAAAGTGTAGTCACCGGCGGCTCCGGCGGGGAACATGCTGCGAGTGATCGGAATCGGTGAATTGGTGGTGGTATCGAGGCGCAGTGGATTGTAGGCCCAGTACACGCGGAAGGGAGCGTTGATCACCGGCAGGAAGACTTGGAACTCGAGTCCGGTGGACATCCGGGGAGTCCAATTGGTGCTGCTCAAAGGAGTGAGGAACTGAGAAAAGGTAGTCTGGCTGCCGCCCGTGCAGTTCAGGGCGACATCAAGCTTTGGACAACCAAATACAGTGCTGTTGAGGAGTTCCAGTTCCTGGCTGGAAATTTTCAATTGGGAATCGCGCAATATAGGTTCGACTCCGACGTCCATGAAAGGCGCAACGCTCACTGGTCCGGCGATTGTGATGCGGTATTCCAGGTTGCCAATCAGGCTCAGGTCACCACCGGGAAATACGATCTGCGACACGGGAACCGGGATGGTGTAAGCCCCTTGCAGTGGATTGGCGGGATTCTTTGGCACGATCGAGCCATCCGGGTTGCGCAGTTGCACCGTGGTGGTGGTGGGCAGAAACGCCACCGGCGAGACAGAACGGATATCGAAGCCGCGCAAGTCATTCTCGCCGCCGTCATAAAAGCGCTGGAATGGTGGCGGCACCAGTCCGCCGTAGCCGGTGAGGAACGATCCGGTCAAACGGAAGCCGACAGTGTTGCGCCCGTTTTGCACCGGCTTGAAGTGTTTGAACTCGGCGATGGGCCGTATGGTCCTGACGTTCCCGCCGATGCCGGCAAATTCCGTGGCAACGTAGAAGCTACTGCCTTTGTGTGGAAAGAGCGCACGATCCAAAGAGTTCTTGGATATGCTGGGAACGATCTTGCTCGTGATAATGCCGTCGAGGGAGTTGGGGCCGCTAATTCCCCGGAAGGAAAGGAAGTCGAACAGGGTCTTGGAAGCATTGGTCAGGGCTACGATGGAGGAGTCATCGAGCTGATAGCTGATACCGATCCGTTTGAACGAGTGATGGCGCAAGGGATAGGACAAATTGAGGGTGAAACCCTTGCTGGACTGAGTGTAGTTCTGCAGATTTTGTTCCAACGCCGTGGGTAGGTTCACCGCCTGGCCGGTCAGAATGGCGGCCTGACGCGCCTGGTCGTAAATAAATCTGCGTCCGTAAACCGTGAATCCGAATTGCAGCGGGCGATCGAATAAATAAGGTTCGGTGAAGCCAAACATCAAGTCGCGCTCAAGGTTGCCGAGGTTAGCTTGAACGGTCAGGGTTTCGCCTTTACCCAGGAAATTGTTGGTACTGTAACTCAACCCGATAAAGGAGCCGGCCAGACCGCTCACGCCTCCGGTCAATCCGATACTGTTTTTCCCTTTCTCGTGCACTTTGAGCAGCAGGTCGACGGTGCCGGCTTTTTCATCGAGATGGCGTTCAGTGGTGCTGGGGTCGTCGGCCTTGAGCACATCGAAGAAACCCAACTGATTCAGACGCTGAAGACTGACTTCCCAGAGTTGTGAACTGTAGACCTGGCCTTCTTCCAGCAGGATTTCGCGGCGGATGACTTTGTCGCGGGTGGTGGTGTTGCCCTGAAATTCGATGCGACGAACGACAAACGGCTTGCCCTCGTCCACGTCGATATCGATGAAAATCTGTTTCTTCTCCTCATCGAAAGTGGTGCCGGGGACCGAAGTGAAGTTGATATATCCCTGTTGACCATAGGCCTTCCCCAGGTTATCCAAACCCTTGGCAATCTTGCTGCGGTCAAACACCTCACCATCCTTGATGGGGAATAAGGCCCGCAGGGCTTTGGTATTGGTCACTGCTTTGTTTCCCTTGAAGGTGATTTCGCCCAGAGTGTATTTCTCACCTTCGTCGATAGCCATGGTAATGTCCACTTCTTTGCCCGCGCCTGGTTGCAGGAACGGAACGTGAAAACCCTTGTGGCCGCTGTCGTGGATGTTGGTTTTGGGCTCGTTGATCGTGGCCTTAAAGTAGCCGCGATTTTGAAATTCGGCACGAGCCCGTTCGATGTCTTCATCGAGCTTGGTGGCGTCGTAGGTGCGGGCGAACAGGTTTTCGAGAAAGATGGAGTGGGGAATGCCGATGGGCCTCAGGTTCTTCATGGCCCCGCGCAGGATGCGGTTACTCACATGCTGATTGCCGGTAAAAATTATCTTGCCCACCTTCACCTTTGGACCCTCTTTGATCACAAAAGTAAGGCTCAAGGCAGCCGGAGGAATAGGCCGAATCTCGGTGCGAATCGTGGAGAACTGCCGGCCGTGCTCGGAGAGCAGCTCCTTGATCGCCACCTCCGCGTGTTTCACCTTAGTGGGGTCGTACTGGCTTTCGACCGAAAGCCCCACTTTACGTTCCTTGAAACGGTCCAATACATCGCTCTTGGTAACCGAGTTCAGGCCTTCGTAATTAATCTCGCGAATCGTAGGCCGTTCTTTGACATAGATCTCGATGACCGGGCCTTTAGGAGTGTTCTCGCGCTCAAAGCGGAGATCCTCAAAATACCCGGTGTTCCACAGTGAGTTGAAGTCGCGCTCCAGAGCGGCTTCGTCGTAAACATCCCCCGGACGAGTGAAGATGCGGGCGCGGATAGTTTCAGCGGGAATACGCCGGTTACCGTGGACTTCGATCCCAGCCACCAGCTCCTGCTGCGCCGGAGCCAGCGAGCTCAGCAGGAAAACCACCAACAAGAAGCCCAGGAGCGAACCACGGCATCGACTCCAACACTTTAGAAATGAAGGAGATGGCTCGAGGCGTGAAGCGAGACCCCGGGGTGCGCGACTATGCTTGCCCTGGGTGATTACAGGGCCATCCTGATGAGAGCGCAGAATCTCCTCTACCTCAGCGACTGGGAGTATGGAAAACCGCAATTATACGGTAGTGCGATGGAGAGCGTCCAAGAACCAGGCCTCAGTTGCTCGCAGCCGCCGGCTTGAAAAGCTCCACCTCAACCAAGACGGAATAAAACGTGGCGGAGTTGCCCAAGTCCGTAAGTTTTTGTGATGTAAGCACGTTAATGTTCTGTCCGCCTGGAGAAAGTTTGGCCCAGGCAAGTTTCGCACACACTACGCCGATTTGCACAGCGCCATTGATCTTCGCAGTCAGATGGATGTCTCCACGATGGTTGAACACGCGCACAGCGTCGCCTTCAGCAATGCCCCGGCTTCGGGCGTCGCTTGCGTTTAGCTCGAGCAAGCCGGGTTCTTCCATCGCCTGGATCGAAGGCAGATTTGAAAAAGTGGAATTGAGGAAATTTTCGGCTTTCCGTGCCAGCAACTCCAGAGGAAAAGTCCTGGCTTGCTGACCATGACGTGATTCCTCAGGCGGCGTGAAGTGCGCCACGGGGTCAAGGCCTTGGGACTTCAACGCCTCACTATAAAGCTCGGCTTTGCCCGTCGAGGTCCCGAAGTTTCCCTGCGCGAAGGGAAGGAAAGGCTCTCCTCTCGGCTCGGCATGAAAATTCAGCCGGATGTGTCCTTCAGCTTCCAATCGCTCACGGTCGATCCCCTCCAGCCAGGGATTCTTGGTGTCGAGCGCAACGTCGATCATCTGGTCAACCGATTCCCGGAAGCAGTCATCGTCGAATCCCATACGATCAGCCAAAGCCCGGAATAACTCCACATTCGACCGGCATTCGCCCAACGGCTCAATCGCCTGGTCCGATACTTGCATAAAGTAATGGCCGTAAGCGCCTTGCAGGTCCTTATGCTCAAAGAATGTGGTCGCGGGAAGAACAATATCGGCGTAATCAGTGGTATCGGTGAAGAACTGTTCGTGAACCACGGTAAACAAGTCAGGACGCCGCAAGCCGCGAGTCACTTCATTGAGATCCGGGCAAACCGCCGCCGGATTGGAGTTGTAAACCAGCAGCGCTTTGATGGGCGGATCGGTAAGCGTGTTCAAAGCCTTCCCCAGCTCGACCATGTTGACAACGCGAGCGGGCCGGCCCAAAGCCATGTCCATCAAGTCAGTGCGCGCCAAGCTCTCTTTATCGAGTGCGAGCGCGAATGCACCGCTGGTAGCGTATTGCAGGCCGCCACCCACTTCCTTCCACGATCCCGTAATGCAGGGCAACATGGTAATCGCCCGCATGGCCATGCCGCCGCCTTCAGAACGCTGCACGCCATCATTCACGCGAATGACGGAAGGCCGCACCGTCGCATATTCCCGCGCCAGCTTTGTGATGTCAGCGGCGGAAATACCAGTCCATTTCGCTACCCGCTCCGGGTCGTACTCCTGTACTTTTTCGCGCAACTGCTCGAAACCAACCGTGTGGCGCTCGACGTAATCGGCGTCATGTAAATTTTCGTTGATGATGACGTTCATCATGCCCAGTGCGAGCGCAGCATCCGTGCCCGGGTTGATCGGCAAATACCAGTCGGCGCAGGCGGCGGTGCGGGTGCGATAAGGATCGATGACGACCAGCTTCGCGCCCTTACGGCGGGCTTCGACGATAAATGGCCACAAGTGCACGTTGTTGCCGAGAATGTTCGAAGCCCACGCAATAATGTAGCGGGACTGCACGAACTGCTCCGGCTCAGTGCCAAGTTTGACGCCCAGCACCGATTTCAACCCAGCTTCACCCGCCGCCGCACAGATCGTTCGATCAAGTTGCGACGCCCCCAAGCGATGAAAGAAGCGGCGATCCATTGATGCGCCGTTCAAGACAGCGACCGTGCCGCCGTAGGAGTAAGGCAGAATAGCCTCGCTGCCAAACTCGACGGAGATTTGCTTGAAGCGGGAAGCGATTTCGTCGAGAGCTTCATCCCAGGAGATGCGCTGAAAGACTCCTTCGCCGTCGCCTGTTCCCAGGCGAGCAGCCACCGGGCCCTTGGGTGCGACCCTGCGCATGGGATACAGGACGCGGTCAGGCGAGTACACGCGGTCGAGATACTTGGCGACTTTAGCGCACAGAAATCCGCGAGTTACGGGATGAGCGGGATCGCCCTGAATCCGGGTGGCGCGGCCGTCGTCGACGGTGATCAGGACGCCACAGGCGTCGGGACAATCGTGGGGACAAGCGGCGTGGACGGTGCGTTTCACTGCTCCGATTATACGAGGACTTGCCCATCTCTACGCCAACTCGCTCAAACCGCGCGGCCGGCACAAACGCCTGACGCCCACGCCCACTGAAAATTGAACCCGCCGAGGTGGCCGGTGACATCCACGACTTCCCCAATGAAGAACAGTCCTGGGACTCGGCGGCTTTCCATTGTCTTGGCGGAAAGTTCGTCGGTATCGACTCCTCCTGCCGTGACTTCGGCCTTCTCGTATCCTTCCGAGCCCGCGGGATGGATTTCCCAGTGATGAGTGCGGCGTTCCAAATCGGCGCGTGATTGATTCGTAAACGACGAAGGAGCATTGAGCTGGAGCCAACGATCGGCCAGCCTGTGAGGCAGAAACTCGCGGAGGGCAGAATTCAAGGTCTTGAGGTTGCGGGGAGTCTTACCGTTGCTGAATGCGGCAGTTACATCTCCACCAGGCACCAAATCGATGACAATCGATGACGGCTGTTTCCAGTAGGAAGAAATTTGCAGGATAGCTGGGCCACTCAGGCCACGATGCGTGATCAGCATCTTTTCTTTGAACTGCGCACCATCGCACGAGGCGACCACTTCTGTGGATACGCCGGCGAGATCGCAGTAGTGGCTACGATCCTCCGCAGAGAGCAGTAGCGGAACCAGGGCTGGCCACGGTTCCCGAATCCTGAGTCCAAATTGCCGCGCTAGATCATAACCAAAACTGGTTGCGCCCATCTTGGGGATGGAGAGGCCGCCAGTCGCGACTACCAAAACCGACGAACGAAATTCCGTCCGCGCGGTTCGAATGATAAATTCGGTGGTCTTGGCGACTTCCAAGACCTGTGTGCTGACGAAGACTTCGACGTTCGCGCTCTTGCATTCTGTTTCCAGCATTAGCAAGATTTCTCGCGCAGAACCATCACAGAAAAGCTGGCCGAGAGTCTTCTCGTGATAGCGAATACCATGTTTCTCGACCAAGGCGATGAAGTCCTCAGGGGTATAGCGGGCCAGCGCAGACTTGGCGAAATGTGGATTAGCCGAAATGAAGTTCTCCGGACGGCAATGCAGATTGGTGAAGTTGCAGCGTCCTCCGCCCGAGATAAGAATTTTCTTGCCGCAGCGGTCGGAATGTTCGAGCACGGCGACGCGGCGTCCGCGCTTGCCGGCTTCGATGGCGCACATCAGGCCGGCAGCGCCGCCACCGAGGATTATTACGTCGAAGCTCTGTTTCACTGCTGCCATAAATAGCAAAGGCATCCGACGTCACCGGATGCCAAACTACAGATCCCTCGCTTTGCTCAGGATGGCGGCTGCGGGCTCTCGCTTCGCTCACGCCCGCAAAACGCCGTCACTTGATCTCCATCACTTCCTTTTCTTTGCCTTTGCTCATCTCTTCCATCTTCTTGATTTCGTCATCGGTGAGCTTCTGAATCTCTTCCATGGCCCGCTTCTCGTCGTCTTCGGAGATTTTCTTGTCCTTCATTGCCTTCTTGATGCCGTCGTTGCCGTCGCGGCGAATGTTGCGGACAGCGGTGCGGTGCTCCTCGAGTACCTTGTGCAGGTGTTTAACCATGTCTTTTCGGCGTTCCTCGGTAAGCGCCGGCACCGGCACGCGGACAATCTTGCCATCGTTCATGGGATTTAAACCCAGATCTGCGGATCGGATGGCCTTTTCAATCGCAGCCAGCGCCGTAGGATCGAAAGGCTGAATGGTAATCAGCTGCGGCTCCGGAGCATGTACCTGCGCGATCTGGTTCAGGGGCATCTGCGAGCCGTAGTAATCCACACTGACCGCGTCCACCATATGCACGTTGGCGCGCCCGGTACGAGTAGCTGCCATGGCCTTGCGGAAATCCTCCACGGCCTTGTCCATGCGGGTTTTGAGTTGAATGTATGTATCTTTGAGGCCAGGAATTGCAGCCATGCCAGCTTGAGCCATTGGTCAGCTCCCCAGGAAGTAATGATCAAGACGTTGAATTATAAACCTTGGAAACAAAAGCAGGCCACGGATTTACAACGATATCGCATACTCTGGTTTAGCAAAAGATCGATCTGCGTTGTCCTGCCGTTAATCTGCGGCGGAAAAGTTTATGCGCACACTAACGAGCCCACCTTCTCGCCGGTCACAACCTTCTTGATATTCCCGTGCTGATTGAGATTGAAGATGATAATGGGCAGATTGTTGTCCTGGCAGAGCGAAATGGCGGTCGAGTCCATCACTTTCAGGCCCTTTTTCAGCACATCGAGATAGGTGATCTGAGTGAACTTCTTGGCGTTTTTGACCACCATGGGGTCGGCGTCGTAGATACCGTCCACTTTTGTGGCTTTCAGAATAGCTTCAGCTTTGATTTCCATGGCACGCAGTGACGCCGCAGTATCGGTCGAGAAGTAAGGATTGCCGGTGCCGCCGGCAAAAATCACTACCCGGCCTTTTTCCAGATGGCGAATCGCGCGGCGGCGGATGAACGGCTCGGCCACCTGGTTCATCTCAATCGCCGATTGCACTCGAGTGTAGACTCCCTGCTTCTCCAGCGCGTCCTGCAAGGCAAGCGCGTTGATCACCGTGGCCAGCATTCCCATGTGATCGGCGGACACACGGTCCATCTCCTTTGCTTGTTCCGCCACGCCGCGAAAGAAGTTGCCTCCGCCCACGACGATTGCGATCTGAATGCCCAGAGATTGGACGTCGGCTAGTTCAGCGGCGATTTCGTGAATGCGAGGAGAATCCACACCGAAACCCTGGTTGGCGGCCAGAGCTTCGCCGGAGAGCTTCAACAGAATGCGTTTGAAGACGGGGGCTGTCATAAATCAATTCTAAGCTATTAAAAAAGGGCGCCATCGGCGCCCTTGAGTTACTCGGCTTTTTGTTCTGGCCGGCTGATGGCGATGGTCTCGCCTGCGTCGCCGACTTTGAAGCGGGCGAACCGTCGGACCGCGATATTCTCGCCGAGCTTGCCGATCTTGGTGGCGATCAACTGCGAGATGCTGACCGTCTGGTCTTTGATGAAAGGCTGCTCATAGAGGCAGACTTCCTCGTAGAACTTCTCCATTTTGCCGGCAACCATTTTTTCCGCGATATTTGCCGGCTTGCCACTGGCGATGGCGCGGGCAAGCGCAATGTCTTTCTCACGGGCGAAATCTTCCGCGGTAACGTCTTCCTTGCGGATGTACTTGGGATCGCTGGCCGCGATGTGCATGGCGATGTCATGCACCAGCTCTTTGAAGTCGTCCGTGCGGGCCACGAAGTCGCTTTCGCAATTGACTTCGAGCAACACTCCGATCTTGCCGCCGGCATGAATATAGCTGGTGACCGAGCCTTCGCTGGTGACCCGGGCAGATTTCTTGGCCGCCACGGAAACACCTTTCTTGCGCAGAACCACCACTGCCTGCTCCATGTCCCCCTTGGCTTCGGTCAGGGCTTGCTTGCAGTCCATCATGGGCGCGCCGGTCTTCTCGCGGAGTTCTTTTACCTGGGTTGCGGAAATATTCAAAGTAGATGTGCTCATTGCTATGAAAAACCCTTCTTTGGAGACGCTGACAGCAAGGTCTCCACAAATTTTGACCCGCGCCGGACAGCCCGCGCGGGTCTGGAATCCGAAACGAAGGACCAACCACGTCCCTAGAAAGTCTGGTGTTCGATCTCGACCGGGTCGGCAGCGGCTTCTTTGGTTCCAGTGGGCTGCTTGCGGGCCGGGGCTCCGAGAACATCCTCCATACTGATGTCCTCGCCTTCGCCATCCGCCACGGCGGAAATATCCGCCATCCCTTCAACTGGAATCTCCGCGGCAGCGGCAGCTTGCTGGGCCGCATCCGCGGCGGCGGACAGGTCGGCAACCTGCTTGTCGGTCATGTATTGCGCGCCTTCGGCGACCGAATCGGCGATCTTGGAGGCAAACAGCCGGATCGCCCGCAAAGCATCGTCGTTACCCGGAATTACATAATCCACTTCGCTGGGATCGCAGTTGGTGTCAACCACGGCCACTACCGGAATGCCCAGCTTGCGCGATTCGCGCACCGCAATCTGCTCTTTATTGGAGTCGATGACGAACACCGCATCGGGCAGGCGAGTCATGTTCTTGATGCCGGCCAGGTTGGCTTGCAAGTGCTTGCGTTCGCGCTCCAGTTTGATGACTTCCTTCTTGGGCAGCAACTCGTAACGGCCATCGGTGGCCATTTCGTCGAGTTCTTTCAGCCGCTTCACCGACTTCTGCACCGTTACCCAGTTGGTAAGCAGGCCACCCAGCCAGCGCTGGTTCACATAGAATCCGCCGCAGCGCGTCGCTTCCTCGGCGATGGCATCCTGTGCCTGGCGTTTGGTCCCCACGAAGAGAATGATCTTCCCCTCGGCGGCCAGGTCCTGCACGAACTTCGACGCCTCTTTGAACATCTTCAGCGTCTTCTGCAAGTCGATAATGTAGATCCCGTTGCGCTCTCCAAAGATGAATTCCTTCATCTTGGGATTCCAGCGCTTGGTCTGGTGCCCGAAGTGAACGCCCGCCTCGAGCAACTCCTTCATGGTGATGTTAGCCAATCAACCTCCTCGTTTGGTCTGCATCAGCAGCTTTACTGCTGCCGCTGATTGCCATTCCCGTCCCCGCGCTAAGCGGCACGGGAAGAATTGAACACATAAAACCAGCTTCTAGCTATTAGCTTCTGGCTTTTAGCTAAACCTTTTAGCGCTTGCTGTACTGGAAGCGCTTTCTGGCGCCCTTTTGGCCATACTTCTTGCGTTCCTTCGAGCGCGAGTCGCGGCTGACCATGCCTTCCGCCTTGAGCTTCTTGCGCAGCTCAATATTAAAGATCATGAGGGCGCGAGCAATGCCGAGCTTCACCGCATCAGCCTGTCCGTTCACGCCGCCGCCGGTGACTCGGGCGACTACGTTAAACGCGGCCGATGATTCGGTCGAGACCAGCGGTTGCTTGGCGCTTACACGCTGTGATTCGGTGACGAAATACTGCTCAAAGGGACGCCCGTTGACCTTAAAATCCCCGCTGCCCGGACGCAGATAGACACGCGCGATTGCCCGCTTGCGGCGTCCTGTACCGTAATATTGAACTAATTCTGCCATTTCTTGAACTCTCAGCACTCAGCGTCAGCTTTCAGCCAACCCGGTGCACCTTTCCAAAATTTGAAAACTACGCTCTCACTTCCAGCGCCCGGGCCTGCGGCTTCTGGGCCTGGTGCGGATGCTTCTCGCCGCGATATACGTTCAACTTGCTGATCATCTGCTTGCCAAGTTTCGACTTCGGCAGCATTCGCAACACCGCCTGCTCGATGATCAACTCAGGCTTGCGCGCCATCCGCTTATTAAACTCTTCGGTGCGCAGCCCGCCGGGATAGCCGGTGTAATGTTGATACACCTTCTGTTCCGACTTCACACCCGTGGTCTTGATCTTGTCGGCATTCACCACGACCACGTGATCGCCGGTGTCGAGGAACGTTGTGTACCTAGGGTTTTCTTTGCCCATCAAAATGCGGGCAACTTGTGACGCCAGCCGTCCGAGCGTTTGCCCGGAAGCATCGACGACATACCACTTGCGCACAATTTCCCCCGCTTTGGGGAAATAAGTAGACATGAAAATCTCCCAGAAAAATAAAAAACAAAATGAAAACCGCTCAGTACCCAAGCAAGCGCTGAACGCGCAGGGTCAGCAGGCGGGCAACCGCAGGACCGCTAAAGACTTAAAGATAACGTAGGGCGGCGGTTATTGTCAACGAAAGCGTGATTAAGGGTGGCCCGTACCCCGTCTCGAGCTAAAACAGGCCTGCTTCATTCATACGCCAGAGCGTCAATCGGGTCCTTCTGCGCGGCTTTGTACGCCGGATACAACGCCCCGAGAATGGCCCCCACAATGGCAATCGCAGCGGCCTTCAGTATCCATCCCCCGGTCACAATCACCCGCAAAGTGGACCGGCGATCGATTCCCGCTCGTACTGTGAGGCTGAAAATGATCCCAACAACGATGCCGCAGAGTGCCAGCAACACCGTCTCCCGCAGAATCACGTTCACAATGTAAAACTTCGACGCCCCCAGCGACTTCAAGATCCCGATCTCGCGCGTGCGCTCCATAACCGCCGTATACATGGCCTGGAAAATCACAATGAATCCGATGATCACCGAAATCCCGATCACAAAATCGATGAACTTCGAGACCCCCGGATAATTGCTGGTGGTCATCATCGAAAGATAGTAGGCCATGGAAGTCACCACATAGCGGTCCATGCCCGCTTGCTTGATCTCATCCACCACCTGATCGGCATTGCCGGCATTGTCGAGTTTCAAATAAAAGAGAGTGGCTTTGCCCTGTGCCCCGATCAAATCCTGCATGACGCCAATCTCCAGAAACTTGCGCGCGCCTTTGCCCGGCTCAACGATTCCCGCCACCCGAAACTTGTTGTTAAGGATCTCAATGGTGTCGCCCGCCTTCACGTGGTGAGAGCGGGCAAAGATTTCATCCACCAGGCAGTCGTTGGGGCTCTGGAACGGCCCCCCCTGCAAATAGCGGAATGGGCCCGAAAGCTTTTGATAAGACTCGGGGTCGATACCCGCGATTACTTCGATCGCGCCCTGTGTCGAAACACTTTGAACCACGGGGGCGACAGTAATTACATGCGGAATCTTTGCCAGCAGGGCGCCAACCTTAATCGACATGGGCGAACCAGTCAGCCCGACAATGAATGACGAGCCTGCCGGCATCACCACCACATCAGCGCCAATGCCGGCCTGCCGCTGGCGGGAGTCATTCAACAATCCCAGACACAAACCCACAATCAACAGAATCAGCGTGACTTCCAGGGCGATGGCAACAATGCTAATCAACGACCGCACCGGCCGGTGCGCCAAATTGGCGACAATCATTTTATTCATCATGAGTCCAGTCGTTGCTCGTTCGTCGTCGGCTGCTATCGGCTATTCGGCGGGCTCGCTGCCGCACCGGAACCCGCTTTGTCCAAATGCACTACCGCGGCGCCTGGCGGCTGCTGCAACACGAACTTGTCATCCCCGAGGGGCGCATTGAGTTCCAGTTTTATCATGGTCAGCGTGATGTCGTATTCTTCCTTGGGACGCGAGATTTCGATCTGCCAAGGGAAGCTTACGCCATTCTGATCTCTATAGTCCTGATAGACCGCATCCGTGGCGATCTCCCCCTGGTCGTCATAGAGAATTTGACGATGCGGAAGCAGGTCACTGCGGTTGAATACGATCTTTCGGCCAAGCACCCACCCCTGGCCAACCTGATGGATCACATCGATGACATATTCGGGCTGCTCCCGTCGTCGTTTTCTCCCCACGGCCACGGTTTCAGTTTGAGTCTCCATGACCGCAATCTCGCTTGCTGCGATTTCCCGGATCAACAGCGCGTCGTAAATGTGTCTGGGGCGGAGGTTCTCCAGTGGCTGAGTGGGATTGGGGGTCTCAACGTCATTGCGGCCGACTATAAAGCGGTTCTTCGGGGGAATCGAGAGCTTGAAGTCCTTGCCATCGCTCACCATGTCGAAAGCAGTCGTACGAACAATGGGCGCCAAGCCTACCATGCGCAACATTGAGGGCTTGCGCACTATGACATATCCACGAATCTGCTGGTAGTCGGTGATCTCGCCCTTTTTGACTCCACCCACAGACGTATCAATATCAACCGTCGCTTGAATGGTATGGACGCCCGCGGCTTGAGTATTGATGTAGGCAATCAGTTCCTGCTGCGTCGCACTCTTTACCGGGCCGGCTGCAATAGGAGGCTGGACTTTACGCGAGCGGAATAAACAGCCCGTCAGCGGCAGCACCGCCAGCAAGATCAGGAGCACACGATTCCGACAGACACTCATGCGATGCGAGACGGCGATTGCCCTCTTCAGTCAGTATAAGCGACAGACGGATGACTAGCATCCTGCCAAAAGAGATAGGTATTTTCACCGTCGGGCAACCGCTTTTCGATACTCCGCTACGTTCTGGTTATGTTCTTCCAAGCTGCGGGCAAAACGGTGGTGAGTGCTTCCATCACTCACAAAGTAGAGATAGGGCGTATCGGCGGGATGCATGGCGGCTTCAATCGATATCTTTCCCGGATTGCCAATCGGTCCTGGCGGCAGTCCGGCATGAACGTAGGTGTTGTAAGCGGAGGGAAATTGCATGTCCTGATGGTGTAATGCCCCGGTGTAAGCCCCTTGCAACTGCTCGGCGTAAATGACGCTGGGATCGGCCTGGAGCGGAATGTTCTTCGCCAGCCGGTTCCCATAGACGCTGGCCACCATGGGTCGCTCTTCGGGAGCAGCCGTTTCTTTTTCGATGATGGAGGCCAGAATGACGGTCTTCTGAACGTCGGCAGTGAGGCCGATTTCACGCGCCACTTGGCGAAACTGTTTAACCATCGCCGCCGCCATATCTTCCATGGTCTGGGTGCGTGTGAACTCGTACGTATTGGGGAACAAGTAGCCTTCGAGGGTGGTGGCATCCGGAGCAAGGTCCGCGATCAATGCGGTGTCGGAAGTGGCGACCTTCAGGAAATCCTGGCTCGATCCCAGACCCGCATCCTGAATCGCTTGCGCCACCTCGAACATATTGAAGCCTTCCGGGATGACCACGGTGTGAACGTAAACATCTCCACGCACCAGGCGCTCGTGCACATTGACCGACGTGGCAGTCTTGTCGAACAGATACTCTCCGGCCTTCAGCGAACGTTTGTGATGCAACCGGTGCCACACCATAAAAGCGGTCGTACTGCGGATAACGCCCGCGGCTCTCAGTTCGGCAGCGATGCGGCGCGTGGAATAGCCAGGATGCAAAAGCACGAACGTCTGTGTCGCCGGCGTGACCGGCGAATACCATGCCCATGCCAGCCATCCTGCGAAGACGAAAGCAGCGACCAGCAGAAATGTTAGAAACGCTCGCACTCTTCTTTAAGTTTAGAGGATTTCTCAATGCCGGAATGTGCCGTTGGTGGGTGGACGACGGTCACCGCTGTTTAAGCGATTCGGGCTGATCGGGCCATTTGGACGGTCCAGCAGACTCCCCCAGAACTTCTTTCGGCTGGTCACCGATCATGTAGTTACACCACGGGACACAAGACCTCGCCGCCCTCCTGAATCATGGGACTATCTTGAAGACCACGCCGCAGCCGCTGTCAACGCCGCCACCGCAGGAAGGATTGCCACCTTCAGGTGCAGTGCCGTAGAGGTTTCCTGAGCCATCGATGATGAGTCGTTCTCTGGGAGCGCCGCCGTCGGTCCCACCGCTGAAGCCATGAAGCACAGTTTCATTGCCATTCACATCGACCTCGAAAACTGTTCCGCAACCCAACCCCAAACAGCCCGCCGAACCACCAGCCCAGGTAGTGCCATAAAGATTGCCTGACGTGTCCCGGATCAATCCAGCATAAGGAAAAGCGCCGTCATTTGGGGCTCCGGTAAGGGTGTGCAAGACGGTTTCATTGCCAGATGAATCAATGCGGAAGATAACTCCACAAAGGTAGCAGGACGAATCTCCGCCCCCGTTGGTTGTGCCATAGACGTTGCCCTGAGCATCCGCTACCAATGGCCCATTTGGATACTCGCCGCCAGGATTACCATCGAAACTAAATAAGACGGTCTCCGTGTCTGTGGAGTCGAGTTTGAACACCGTCCCATAGTCTGAGGCGCCGCCGAACCAGGTCGTTCCGTAGAAATTCCCCTTGCCGTCAGGGAGCAACTCGCCGCTGGGGTGCGAGCCGTCCGGTTGGCCGGAGAAAGCGTGGAGCACGGTCTCATTGCCGTTGGTATCCACTTTGAAAACAACTCCGCAACCCAACCCGTATCCGCAGTTCAGGTCGCCCCCTACGGTCGTTGTGCCATACAGATTGCCCACGTCATCCTGAATGAGGGCAGCCTCGGGTTGTCCCCCGTCGGTCCCGCCGGTGAAAGCATGCAGCACTGTCAGCTTACCGGCAGGGTCCAGTTTGAATACACTTCCGCACCCGTGCACGCATCCGCCTCCTTCAGGAGTTCCGCCGTCGTATGTGGTGCCATAGAAATTGCCGGCACCATCCTCGATCAACCCCGCCAAGGATTCAGAACCGTCACCGCTCCAGAAGCTGTGGAGGACCGTTTCCGTACCGTGCGAATCAATCGCGAAAATGGTCCCGTAATCAAAAGAGCCGCCGTTGGAGGTGGTGCTAAAGAGGCCGCCCGCCTTGCCAGCTAACAAACGGGCCTCAGGATATCTCCCATCTCCCTTGCCGGCGAATGTATACAACACCGCAAAAGTCTGCGCCTGCGCAAGCGGATTTGCGCAAAGAAGCAAGATGAATAGGCTGGTGACTGCACCCTCCCACATCCGCGATGCTGATTGGTGGTCCCGTAGTCCCATCATGTTCATTGCCTCCTCGAAAACGAGACCCCTGTGGCACCCAACGCCAGCCGGCCCAGGGACGCAGGTTGCACAGTTTGCGGTGATGCGGAGTACCGACCAATGGAACCGGGCGCCGCTGACTGCACAGAGTCGGGAGCTCCGCTCTGAGTCTGACCGGCGGAGATTGACCCGCCCGGGGTGGTTTCGTAAGCATAGCCAGTCAGGACCGCCGTGATTTTATTCCCTTGTATTTCATCGCTGAGCTGCGCCCATCCGTAGTGCGTTTTTCCGTGAATAAGGAACTTTAGCCCGAGATAGCGGCTTTCGACGTTCCTCCATTTACCAACAGTCGAGCAGCCTGATTCGACACTACAAGCAACATTGAACATTACCTCGCCCACGGAACTGGCGCTGCTGATAAATTGCTGGCCTGAACCGATGGGTGCGCCCTGGCTGAGCGCGGCGGCGAGGCCGCTACTTCCCTCGACGGCGTTGCCCAATGCCTCCTTCGCCCGAAGCCCGTTGTAACCGCTCGAAAAAAAAAGAAATCCCCGCTCTTGAATAAGGAAGTCGATGATTCCGTCGTGATTGAGGTCAAGAGCATAGACTCCGTTGGTTCCGATCACATTGTGGGTCTTCGTATAAACGACTTCAGCTTCGGAAGGCTGCACCAATGCGAGCAAGCTGACGCCGGCCGCACTCGCCGTGAGGACGTACAAATTGAGACGTTGACTGAGTGCAGGAGAAAGTGCCGCGGGATTACGAGGGTGCCCGGAAGAATGTTTCACAAGGTCCTCCTTCAGCGAGCGAAAACATTATATCCTTCGGGTCAACTACGTGGCATGGCTGGCCAGGAAACTACGTAACCCCCCGGCTGCCAGCTTCAGAAAGTCGCGCCGCTAGCTTCCTAAGTTGGCGGGAGGCATGTTATTCAGTGTGCGCGGCGTCGCGCTGGCGACCGCGAGAATCGCTCCGGCAAACAGCAGCGTGTCGAAGAAGTAGTCGATCCCCTCAACTTTAACGTCAGTGCTCGGATCGGCCAGCGCCGCGATCAGAATCGGTCCATAGATGAACAAAACCACCAACACGAGCCAGGTACCAAGATACGTTGCTGCCATCCGTGTCTTCTTGTCTAGCAGAATGCATACCCCGGCAGCCACCAGAATTGCACCTGTCAGCCAGCCGATGAGAAGGTGCGCCGGAATCCACGCCGGCATCAGTTTTTCGAGCGGGACTCCGGGAACGTTCGCTGTGTGCAGAAAGTTCTCAACCCCAAAAAATATAGCTGCGAGCGCGACCAACACGCGGCCCACAGTTATAAGCTTGCTTCCGATTTGGCCGCGGCCTTGCCCGCGCATCGCGTTTCCCGCAAGAATCCAGCCTCCGCCCCCGAATGAGCTCTCGCGGAAGACAAACGTCCACGCAAACCTGTCTCTGGGGCTGGCGAGGGCTCCCGGAACCATCAACATCGCCACAAAAAGGAACATCGCGATCCCGAACAGCAGGCCGGACCAGCGCACCTGAATTCTTGTGGCAATGCTCAAAGACGCGGCCAGCAGAGCAAAGCCGAAGAAATACGCCCAAAACAATCGCCACGGCATGTACGAGGGCACCATGGGCATGAGGCCCGGGGCGGCCGAGAGATGCAGGGCGCCGAAGACCGCCAAGGGGGCGGCAAAACACAAATTGCTCAAAGCCACCATCTTGTCCAGGCCGTGAGCCCGCTCCATATCGGCCTTGGCAGCCCACAGGGCAATCATGATAAGCAGAATGCCGGCACCGCACATCGAAACTGCGGTGCGAGAGAACTCCAAAAATACGGCGAGAATGGTTGTGTGCATGTGGATGCCAGGCGCCCGCCCGCGTGCGCTCTTTCTGGGAGTACGTTTTGCTGGTCTATACAGCTTCGAATTCTACAAGTGAAGAGTATGCCAGGACATTTTCTTGGACGGGTGCGCGTCACGCTGGATAGCCAACTATGTTCCAGATCGCGTGAAACACCACGAAAAAAGCGCAGTCAGGAACAACCCGAATTTCGGTCCCTGCCGCTCAACGGGCGAACTCGGGTTGACGGCTGTTCCTTGTCCTGCCGGCGAGCAACAGAACTCCTAGCAAGCATCCCGCGATCTCGATCGCTAGAAGGACGAAGACACTTGCGTCGAACCCAGCCGTCCAATCACTGGATGCCACCATGAAAACATTATTGGCCGACGCATGCAGGAAGTGCTCATAAAGATCGGCGCTCATAGCAGCCAAAAAGAAAATCAACGACACCAGCCCAGCGGGTTTATCGCTGAGCTTCCATAACCCAATGGATACGGCCAAATGCCCGAACGTTATCAAAGTGATGGCCAGCCAACTAACGCTGTTATTTGGGGCTGGCAGAACCTTGGCGGCCAGGAACAGGTGCCCGACTGCGACCATCCAATGTGCGACAACAATTAAAAGAGTGAACGTGCGTCGTCTTGTCATACTCTGATGGCCTTTCCTGGCCCACCCTTTCCAGTTGGAGATTTTAACCGAAGTGGGCGGCAATCCTGCGGTCAGCGAGAAGTATAAGCCGAAGAGTTATTTCAGGAGGTAGAGATCGGCCTGGCCGCTGGGGCGAGCATAGACGACGGTGGAGAGATCCTTGGAGAAGTCATAGGCATTTCCGGCATAGTCGACGCGAAACGAAAATGGGAGCTTGACCGCGGGCACAGCCGGTCCGGTTAGTTTGCCGTCGTGCCACGGCTGACGGTAAATCGTGCTCTCGCCGCGGCCCGGCGTGAAGTAAAGGATTGACTTGCCATCTGGGGAGAAATGCACGACCAGAGTGTCGAGTTCCGGCACTAACGAAATACACTTGCGGTCGGCCAGAGAGAACTCACTGACGCCGGCGGATTGTGTTCCCTGATTGAGGGACGTAAGCAGATAGCGGCCATCGGGCGATGAATCCCAGGCAGCGCCGCAACCGTCTGTCAGCTTCTCTATGCTGGATCCATCTGCCGACACCTTCCAGGTGGTGACTTTGGAAAAATCGTGCTCCCAACCACCGAAATAGAGAAAATTGGGGTCGGAACTTGCGGCACCATATCCACCCGCGATCCCCGACCACGGAAGTTGGCGAAGACCGGTGCCATCGCTGCGAATGACATAGAACTTCGGTACGCCGTTCTCCCTGACTCCAAACATGAACCTGGAACCATCCGAGGTAAACGCCGAGGTAATTAATCCCGTGCCCGAGGCGAGTTTGACCCGGTTCGAGCCATCTATGTCGGAGACCCAGAGATCGCCCTCCTGGGCATTTCCGCTGAGGACGACGTAAGCCACACGGCGGCCGTCCCAGGTGAGATTCGGCTGCGTTCCCAGTTCTTGCAGAATGTCAGAGGATTTCTTGGTTTGCGTGTTGTAAACCGACAGTGCGCCCGAGCGTTTTCCGTTTACAAAATAAAGTCCCTTTTCAGCCGGAGCGGGCATGGGCGAGAGGTCAGGGCCGGCGCCGGTGGTCACTTGCTTCAGGCTGCCATCGGAAAGGCGATATTCCCAGATGTTGGTGACGCTATTGATGGTGCGGCTGCACAAGAGGGTTTTACCGGGATCGTTCCAGACCAGGCCAGTCGGGCTTCCGGAGAGTTCTCCAACTTTTTGCGAGTCGTGACTGGCGATGTTCACGCGGAAAAGTGTAAGGATCGGAGAGCCGAGCACGGTGTCATCCCCGGCCAAGACCAGAAGTTCCTTCCCATCGGGAAAAGGCAGAATGTTAAGCGGCGACAGTCCGGCGGGAGAGCGAAAAATCACGTCTTCCCCGGTTCCTGACTTGGGCTTGCGATGAACCCCGGTTTGGCGTAGGAAGGTTGCGGAATCGTTGGAAACACCGATGAAATAGAGGAAATTACCGTCCGCAGAAATCGCCAGGCCGTGTCCGGTAGCCACAACGGGAGACGCGCCACCCAGTGTCGGCACGCTGTGGATTTCGCTGCGGGGAAAGACATCGCTAAAGTAGATTTGAGTCCCGTCCGGGGAAAAGGCGTCGACAATCTTGGTGACCGGGTCGTTGGTGAGCTGCAGAGGCTGTCCGCCGGTGGCGAGCATAATGAAGACTTGGTCAAAGCCGTCGGTGGGCGAGGCGAAGGCCACTGTATGGCCGTCAGGAGAAAGAACGGCCCCGTTCATTGACTTGTTCCAGTGGCTGATCTGGATGACTTTCGTGGGACCACTGGATGAGCCGCGGAAGAAATAGGTGGCCACGCCAGCCAGTACGAGGAGCAACACGAGGACTGCGGCCCCAATGTACAGATTTCGCGGGGATCGCCCTTCTCTTGCCGGAATGGTGCCGCTTTTTGCTGATGACTGGACGAGGTCGCCAGCACTCTGCGAGGCCGTCATGAAACGTCCGGAGCTGGTGTCGCGCTTCGAACGTTTCAGGTCACTGCGCAACTCAGCGGCCGATTGATAGCGCAGGTCGCGGTCTTTCTCCAGCGCCTTATTGATGATGCGATCTAGCTCCGCGGGAATCTCCGGATTCAAACGAACTGGTGAGACCGGAGGTTTGTGAAGAATGGCATCGAAGACTACGGCCGAAGTTCCCCCCGAAAACGCCTGCCTGGCCGTGGCCATCTCGTAGAGGACAACCCCGAAGGAAAACAAGTCGGTACGCGCGTCCAGATCTTCACCGCGGGCCTGCTCCGGGGACATGTACGCTATGGTGCCCACGGTTGCCCCTGCAGAGGTAAGATTCTCCGCGGCGGTGAGTGTATTTCCGGCGGCTTGCTGGTCTGCGCCCCCGCTAGGCGCCGCAACTTTCGCCAAACCGAAGTCCAGAATCTTCGCATGGCCGCGCTCCGTGATAAAGATGTTTGCCGGCTTGATGTCGCGGTGCACAATGCCTTTGCTGTGAGCCGCATCCAGGGCATCGGTGATCTCGATTGCCAGATCGAACAGAACCTCAGTTGGGATTGGCTTTCCGGCAATGCGGTGCGTCAGCGTCACGCCTTCAAGCAGCTCCATGGCGATGAAGGCTGGGCCGTGCTGGTCATCAATCTCGTAAATGGTACAGATGCTGGGATGATTCAGGGCGGAAGCAGCCTTGGCCTCCCGCTGGAAGCGCAGAAGGGCTTGTGAGTCTTTGGCGACCGCATCAGGCAGGAACTTCAGGGCGACAAAACGGCCGAGCGTAACGTCCTCGGCCTTGTAGACCACACCCATTCCGCCGCCGCCGATCTTCTCAAGAATGCGGTAGCGCGAAATGGTCTGGCCAATCACTCAGGCAAATCTTACGTTGACGAAAAGGCACGAGTCAATGAAACGCGAGGATTTGTGGGTACCTCAACGTTTGCTCCTTGTACCATCCCTACTGAGGGGTTACCCCATCCTTTCGCGTTCTGTGCGAAGGGTTGGAGGCAACCCTGTAAGCAGTGAGCAGCACAAATCGACCCGCAAGACTCTTCTGCACTTAAATGCTCTTAATTTCACCTCCGTCCATTCGGACGGATGTACCAGTCATCCATTTTGCTGCCGGCGACACCATAAACGCGAGCAAGTCGGCGATCTCTTCCGGCCGACCGTAGCGATTAATTCCCGCTTCCTCCGGAAATTGTTTCGTCGCTTGTTCGACGCTCATGTTGTGCGCCGGCGCCCACTTCTCCAGGAAGGAGCGGCGTCGTCCCGTCATCACCGGGCCCGGCACGATGCTATTGACCTGCACGCCATCTTTAATTCCCTGTTCAGCGAATGCTTTGGCCAGCGCAGTGATGGCCGCATTGGTTGCGGCGACCGCTGCGAAGGCGGGTTTCGGGTCGAGGGCGGCACTGCCCGACATAAACACCACCGAGCCCTTCGCCTTCTTAAGTGCCTCCCATGCATGTATCGTCACCCGACGGGCGCCGTGCAGTTTCAGTTCCATACCTGCGCGCCATTGCTCGTCCGTCATCTCGAACAAATCAATCTGTGGCACTGCACCCGCGATGTTCAGCAGCGCATCGATACGGTCGAAACGATCAAGCGTGACCTTGACAAGCGTTTCGGCGGATTCGACTTTGCCCAAATCGAGATCGCAGATCAGAGGCTCCGCTCCCGCAGTCTTTACCCCATCCGCCACCTCTCGCAGTTCATCTGCGTTTCGTGCAGCCAGCACAATTGCAGAGAAGTCTCGTGCCAGTCGAATCGCGGTAGATCGACCGATTCCCTGGCTCGCTCCAGTAACAATCGCGACAGTGTCATTCATAATGCTCCTAAGCAGTGCGGTCAGTATCTAACCGGGCCGTGCGGCCTAATTCTGCGAGACCGCCTGATCCGCCTTCAATGGGGCAGCACCAAAATTGACACTGAAGCGCTTGCACCACACCGAGACCGCGCGATATTTCGACAAGTCCACATCCGGACCGAGGGTATAGTTTTGGTCGCCAATATTCCCCTTGATGGTCCCCAAATCGATGAAACCCGCGCGCAGCACGCTAGCGCTGTCTTTGGCGTCGTCCGCAGCCACCATATAGATGTGGACGTCCGGACCGTTCGAGGTTTTGAAGTTCGTGAAGCGAAGAACCCGAGCGCCATCCCCCATGCGATAGATGGTCGCCGTACCCTCGGTAGGATGCATAACGCCGTAAAAGGTTCCCGACTCAAGGGCGCGCGCGGGCGAAGCGGATTGGCTCACGGGCATGGCTTCGTCCACCTGGCGATTGACGACCAGACGCTCCGGCCGAAATGCATACCATGCAACCAACAATGCAATGACAGCGATGGGCACAGCAATTTTCCACTTTTTCATTTCCTTATCTCCTTAATTTAAGAATTCCGGAATATGCAGCGCTTGTGATTGCCATCTTCGTTGGGCTTCTATCGCGAAAGAGTTACCCGAGCTGCTTCCAGGATCAGGTCGATCACGAGATCCGCCGCTGTGTACATCGGAGTATGGTCTGCGCGCGTTGATCGGACAGTTGCCCCCATTCGTTCCGCCATGAAGTGCTGTGTTTTCGGGTTGATCATGCGGTCTTCCTCGGCAATCAGGAACCAGGAAGGTTTGGATTTCCATGCCGGCTTTGGAACCGGCTCTTGGATACACTTCACTGCGATTGGCCTCTGTACCGCTGCCGACAGTGCGATCTGCTCCGCAGTCGCATGCTGCGCGAAGGCATTTCCAAAGCCTTCCTCCGGCATCCAGATAAAGCCGTCAGCATCTGGCGCAAGTTCAGGGCTCTTGGGATGTCTCTCATCGCGATAGAAAACCTGAGCGACAGTCTCGCCCTCGTCGGGAGCCAAAGCCGCGATATACACCAGAGCCTTCACGCGCTCGTCATCCACCGCGCCAATGACGGCGCCTGCATAGGCATGGCCAGCCAGGACAACCGGCCCGTTCGTGCGCGCCAGTGTGCGTTTCACCGCGGCAACGTCGTCACCGAGTGATGTCAAAGGGATCGGTGCTGCGATCACCCGCAGGCCTTTTCGTTCAAGGGGGAGAATCACGGCATTCCAGCTCGAACCGTCGGCCCAGGCTCCATGGACCAACACGACAGTAGCGTTCTCAGGAAATTCCATGTCTCGGATCCTTTCTGCTTATTCAGGCTTAAGCCACAGCCTCAACCGAGTCTTGACTGAGAAATTCCCGAATGTGCTCAGCGATGAAATCACTGGAATCTTCAAGGGCAAAATGACCCGTCTCAATCAGGTGCATCTCCACTTTTGGAAGATCCCGCTTGTAAGCCTGCGCCCCTTCCACCGTGAAGAACGGATCGTTCTTCCCCCAGAGAATTAACATCCTCGGTTGTCGTTTGCGGAAGTACTCATGCCACCGGTCATAGAGCGCGACATTCGACTGATAGTTGTAAAGAAGATCAAGTTGGATTGCGTCATTGCCCGGACGATCAAGGAAGAGTTGGTCCAGCGTATAGGAATCCGGGCTGATTCGGCCGGTGTCTCTGACGCCATGCGTGTACTGGAACATGGTCATTTCTTTCGTCAGCAGGCTGCGAACCGGCTTCTCGGTCTCGGCATCACGGTTCACCCAGAACGGCTTCATCGGGTCGAATGCCGGGCCAATACCCTCCACATATGCATTACCGTTCTGAACGACAATGCTTTGAATGGCATCTGGATGTCCGGAGGCAATCCGGTAGCCGACCGGCGCGCCGTAGTCCTGTACGTATATGCTGAAGCGCTTCAAGCCCAGATTCTCGAACAGCAACTCCTCGACGTGCGCTGCCAGGTTGTCGAAGGTGTACTCGAACTCCTTGGCACTGGGTGCATCAGTGTATCCGAAGCCCACATAGTCCGGAGCAATGACGTGCACCTTGTCCGCCAATTTAGGAATTAGGTCGCGAAACATGTGTGAAGAACTGGGAAAACCGTGCAGCAGCACGAGGGTTGGAGAATCCGTGGATCCGGCTTCACGATAGAAAAGCTTTCGGCCGCGTACGTTCGCGTGATGATAGGTCGTCATAAGAGCGTCCTCTCGGTTGAGTTCATTCAGGGCCTGCGTTGCGACGGCTGACCGCTTACAGCTCTTATCCCAATAGGATGGGATTTTACCCCTAAAGTTTCATGGATGGTGTGCGTTCGTTGGAAGCTGTTTGTCACGGGCGGTGGCCCAGGTTAGCGCCCCGAAACCAAGCGTGCCGACTACTGAGTAAGAAACGGGACCTGAACCTGGGCCACCAGCCCTTCGACGTGGAAATGAAAGCCAACCGGAACTTCCCGCCCCCAAGCTTATAAACATGCGCTGAATTTCCATTCATGCGGGGATTATACTGAACCATCAAATGGCAAGATCGAACGTAGCTGTCGCGGACACGTGGGTATTTTCAACGCCTTGGCATGTTTCCGTGGCTGCGGAGTCGATCACGGCTGCGCTCTTCGCGCAGTGCGGCTACGATGTGTCGGTTCAGTATGGCGCAAACCAGCCGGAGTATGACCTGATGGTCGCGAAAGGGGAACGGTTATTAAAGATTTCCGTCAAGGGAAGTCAGGACGGTGGTTGGGGTCTAACCCAAAGCTTTATGAAAAAGGACTCTCATGATTACCACGGTGCCATCAAAACGTGGGTAGGGCGGCACAAGCCGCGAACTGTCCTTTGCTTCGTCCAGTTCAAGGGTGCCGAACTAACTGAGTTGCCCCGGCTTTACCTCGCCACGCCTGCGGAAGTCGGGGATCGCCTACGTGCCAGTAGGAAAGGTTTGGGCGAGACAATTTTGTGGGAGCGAAAAGAATGGGGCAAGAGAGCACATGGCGTGGGAACTATCGATGAGATACCGCCTCTATGGAAATTTTCGCATCAGAGAATCGACTCTCTCTTGAACATCGCTTAAGGTGACGTCTATTTCTTTATGGCCGAGGCAGCGACAACACGAACGCTTTGGGCAGAACGGCAGGTCGAAGGGATATTGTCTCTGCCGCTCATTTCGGAGTTCGTCTTTCGCAGCCCGAAGCACAACGACCCCAACGAAAAGGAAGTCATAGATCACCTAATCGTCCACAAGTCAGATGGCATCCTGCTTTCTCAAAAGGCCCAAGAAGACCCCACGAGTCGTAGTGTCCAGAAGAATGAGTTGTGGGTTCTGAAGAACATTCAGGACGCCTTGAAGCCAATTTGTGGCTCAATCAGAAAGCCGGATGACCGTCCGAAATGGTGTGACCACCCACGTAGAGGAAGGGTTGAATTCAGCACTCTTCCGCCCACAGTCCACGGAGTTGCGATGGTGGAAACGTGGCGTCCCGTTGATCTTGGCCAGATCGCTGACAAGTTGCCGTTAGAGTATCTGGGCGTGCCGGTGACCTACATGTCAATCAACGATTTCTTGAACATCGTTTGGCAACTGCGAACCGTGCCTGAGATTCTCGAATATCTGAAGGCCAGACGGGAATTGCCGACTACCTGCCTGCGTGTGGTCGGCGATGAATTGCCTTTCTACGAGTTGTACATAATGAACGGCGGGAGCCTCAAAGGGTGTCTGGGACATGCGGACGCCAAGCGCGCTACAGAAACTCATCATGATCTGCTCCGCGAGGCGTTGGAGCGCAGCGAAGAATATAAGTTCTACAGCAGTCGAATCGAGCACATAGCCGATGCCCTGTCCCAGAGAGACTCGAATTATGCTGTCGGGCTACCGCCTGAGACTCTTGCGCTGTTCGACAAAGAAGGCGAACGGAAGAACTATCTGATCTTGCAGGAAATTCTGGCCGACATGCGACTGACTGAACGAGCATCAATTGGCCGACAGTTTCATACCGTTGCTGAGTCGATGAGGGAAAAGACCAGCGGACTCAGTATGGCGGCAGCTCTCGTCGATGGTAAGGATTGGGTTTTCGTTTTCATCTCGTGCAGGGGAGTTGAGAAGACGACGCAATTCGGCATCGCCAAGATGCTTGCCGGGGGTGCTCTGGCTCATTATCAGAAGAAGAACTGTCTCGTGGTCATCGACCGCGACGGGGAGCACTACGATTTGGCGCTATCAAATCCTGTATACGAACCGGATGCGGCTGACATCGCCGCCGGGGAGAAGCATTTCGGGCACCTTCGTATGACCAAGGTTGACATCAGCCGCCTCTGAAATTTGCCATCTGCGCTCTGCTAAAATCTTGCTTCGGAACGTTTGAGCCTCCCCGTATATGCTTATTCACAAAAAGCTCCCACCGGGACATCTGTATCCCCAGCTTACGCAGCTCCCGGCCAATTACCCTGATTTCCTTGCTGCCTTTCGCGGAGGTCAGACCGTGGACAACAACACGCATCTGACCACAGGTGATGCAGTGCAGACCCACCTCTACAAAGCCGCACTCGCAAGCGGACATCTCACGACAAAGGGAAACCCCATACAGGGAGAATTTCTGGTAGATATTTTTCTGACGGATGAAGGGGCAGAAAATATCCTGACGCCTCAGGACAAGCAACACTGCAAAATGGCGGTGGAATTGGCGCGACGGAGTGTCGCTGAGAACGATGGTGAACTCCATCCGTTTGTCGGAGCAGTTGTCGTAAAAGATGGGGAAGTCCTAGCTACGGGATACAGAGGCGAAACAGGCGAAGGACGACACGCAGAATTCTGTGCTCTCAAGAAGGTCAATGAGGATGTAGATAACGTCGATCTGAGCGGTTGCACGGTCTACACAACTCTGGAGCCTTGCTCCATCCGCAAATCATCGAAGACTCCTTGCACTGACCGCCTGATAAACGCTAATGTCGAACGTGTTGTCTACGGAATGGCGGATAAGGATGAATCGGTGTACGGTCATTTTTCTTTGTCCGAAAAGAAAATCAAGATCGGACTTTTTCCGAACAATCTGATACAGGAGCTTCTGGCCCTCAACAAAGAGTGGGCTGACTCACTTAGATTTAAACCGATTGTTCCGCCTAACGATACCAGCCCTCTGGCCAATGTTTCATACTACAAGCCGGGAACATCCATGCAGGACAACATCCATCTGCTTGTTCGACCACCAAAGGATGCAAGTGGATTCTATACAGTTGAGGACGCCTCTAAGAATGTTTTGGCTCATGGGCGCACACTCGAAGAGATTAGCGTCGAATGGCACCGAATCGACACTCAAAAAGTGATTGTAGAAAAACTCGTTCGTCAGGGACATGGCAGTAGCAATCGGCTTCTGAACCTTATATAAGCTGACGAATAACCCGAATAACCCGGGGACTGACGGGACGTTCCCAATTATCCGACCGGCTCCCGAATGTACGGCAGCCGGCGAGTGCCCCTCGACAAGAGCGATGCCACCCTCTCTACAGCTGAATGCTGAGTGCTGAATGCTAACTCCCCTTCGCCTCCATCCAACTCTGCAAAATCAGCACCGCCGCCATCTGGTCCACCACTTCTCCTCGGCGTTTAATCGACATTTCGGTTTCGCGGAGCAGGCGGTTAGCCTGCGCCGAGGTCAACCGTTCGTCCCAAAGATGCACTGGCAACTTGAAACGCTTTCGCAATTCATCGACAAAGACCCTCATCTTCTCAGCCTGAATTCCCTCAGCCCCGCTCATCCGCAGCGGCAGCCCGACCACGATTTCGGAGACGCTGTGTTCGCTGATGACTTTTTCCAGCGCCGCTAGATCCGTGCGCTTATTCCGGCGCTGAATGGTCGCAAGGCCTTGTGCGGTGATCCCTAGCAGGTCCGATATGGCAACCCCGATTCGCCTGGAGCCGACGTCCAAGCCCAGTACCCGCGATAGCTTCCGGTCGGTTGGTAGGGATGGCACCTCGCGATTATATGTCGGGCAGAAAGCCGTGTTTTGGTCTACGATGTTTGCGTCTTGCTCTGGCCTTTAGAGCATGCATCCGTGGCAGACGACGAAATACAATTCGAACCCGAAGAACTCATCCCGCTGACAGCGCCGGAACCGCGCGTGAAGCCACGCCGGCTGCACTGGTCGTTGAACATCATCGGAATCGCCGGCATCCTGGCGCTCTGCTATTACGGCGAGGCCATTCTCGCGGTCATGCTGATTTCCGTTTTGTTGGCGTTTGTGTTGGCTCCGGTAGTGGATTTTCTTTCCTGGCTGCACCTGCCACGCGGTTTGGGAGCCTTTGTCGCCATCGTGCTTCTGCTGACCGGAATCATGACCATCGTCTACTACTCCTATAACAAAGCGGTGGTACTCGTTCAGGACCTGCCCAAGTACACTACTCGGCTGCGCGAAGACGTCATGCGCTTCAGCAAGCAGGCCGAGAGTCTGGAAACGTTCGGAGAGGAGTCCGAGGAGAAAGACGTAATCAAAGTACGCGCCGCGACCGGACCCAGCGACTTGCTTACACGCGGTTTCGGATCCGCAGGCACCCTCCTCCTGGCTTGTTCGTTCGTTCCCTTCCTGACCTTTTTCATGCTGACCTGGCAGCAGCATGTGCGCTCGGCCACCGTCATGCTCTTTCCCTTGGAGAGTCGCAATACCGTCTACGTTACCCTGGGATTGATCTCAGCCATGATTCGCAGTTTCATGGTGGGCAATGTGCTGATCGGTTTGGCTCTTGGCGCTGTCAGCACTTTAGTATTCGGACTTCTGCACCTGCCCTTTTTCTACTTCGTCGGCTTCATCAGCGGATTTCTCAGCCTGGTTCCTTATATGGGTCTGCTGCTCGCCATCGTGCCTCCGGTTTTTGTCGGCCTCGGACACGTCGAGGTCACCGACCTCTTAACCATCGTCGTCACCGTTTTAGGGCTACACATGATCGCCTTGAATGTCCTCTACCCCAAGTTTTTGGGTAACCGGCTCCAACTGAATCCCTTGGCCGTGACCATGAGCTTATTAGTTTGGGGAAGTTTGTGGGGAGCCATGGGATTGCTTCTGGCCATCCCCATTACCGGCGCCATGAAGATCGTTTTTGACCATGTGGAGTCTTTGAAACCCTACGGCGCGTGGCTGGGAGAGTAGGCGGCAAGCTGCTCTGCCCTATGGAGTTAGTTCTCGCCCCCTGAAAATGCCCGTGGTTCGGCCTTTCCCAAGGTTTGGAGCCTAACGGCTCGATTGCCTTTCCCCCCTGTTTTCGATAGCATAAGAAGGTGCTGTTCTTCAGGTTCTGTGCTTCCCAGGGTGGTTCCGCATGTTAAGCAGCGACGGCAATTTCCACATCGGCGACAAAGTAGTTTATCCGAACCATGGGGTTGGGGTTATTGAGCAGATCAGTTCCCGGACTATTGGTGAGACCGTGGAACAGTTTTATCTGTTGAAGATCAAAGCCAGCAGCCTCAAGGTTATGGTTCCGTTCCACAACGTGAACATGGTCGGGTTGAGGCGGGTGATCAAGAACGGGGACATCCAGAAAATCGTTGATTTTCTTCAGGATGGCTCGGCCGATAGCAACGCCGACTGGAAATATCGCTACAAAGAGAATTCCGAGCGCATGCGCACCGGATCTTTGCTGGAAGTCGCGGTGGTGCTGAAAGGCCTGATCGCGCTCAACCAAGCGAAGGCACTTTCATTTCGGGAAAAGAAGATGCTGGAGCGCGCCCGCTACCTGCTGGTGAGCGAGCTGGCCATGGCCAAGAATTGCGAAGAGCCGATGGTCGAAGAGCTGCTCGGCAAAGCCCTTAGCAAGAACGGCCTGCGCTTCCCGGAAGCTTCCGAATTTCAAGCCTAACCAACCCTTAACCACAGAGGACACAGAGATTCACAGAGGAAGCGCTTGGCAATAAGCCTTTGTGAAGCTTTTGTGTTTCCGAGGTTTATAATTCTCCACGCATGACTGAGCTGATCAAAAGGAAGCTCCAGGACGAGATGAACGCCCTGGAGCACGAGTTGATTCACGATCTCCCCAAGGAGATCAAGAAGGCCGCCGCCCTTGGCGACCTCAGCGAAAACGCCGAATATCATATGGCCAAGCAGCGCCAGGAGTTCGTCAAGGCGCGGCTTCGCCAACTCGGCAAACGCATGGCCGACCTGTCACTTATCAATATGGACAACATTCCCAAGGACAAGGTGGGACTCGGCTCGACGGTCAAGGTTTACGACAACACCAAGAATGAAGAAATGGAATACAAGCTGGTGACCAGCGAAGAGTCCGACGTTGCCACGGGAAAGATTTCGACCAGCTCGCCCATTGGCCGTGCGCTTCTCAATAAGAAGGTAGGGGAAACGGCCAGCGTGGTTACGCCTAACGGCAAGCGCGAGTTGGATATTCTGACTTTGATCACCATCCACGACGAGGCCAGCGCCTGATGGCACGTACCTGGACGAGCGCCTTCGGCCGGGCCTGCGGGAAGTTGCTGAACATCATCGTGCGCTGGTTGGCACTGTCGCGGATCAATCCCAATGTGCTGACGTTTATGGGGCTGGTGGTCAACACCATTGCCGCCATTCTTTTCGGATACGCCAACGCCGACAATCAAGCCCGCTTGTTCCGCTACGCCGGGCTGGTCATCATCGGCTCGGGCTTTTTCGATCTCGTCGATGGCGAGGTCGCCCGCGCCACGAACCGCGTCACCCGCTTTGGCGGCTTCTTCGATTCCGTCATCGACCGCTACAGTGACGCTTCCCAGTTCCTTGGACTGCTGGTGTTCTACGCCCGCGGCGAGCGCTTCGTGTACGTCGTGCTGGCGGCGTTCGTTATGGTCAGCGCCATCATGGTCAGCTATACCCGGGCGCGCGCCGAGTCGCTGATCGGCTCCTGCCGTGTAGGATTTCTCGAGCGCCCCGAACGCCTGGTGCTGGTGATCATCGGAGCATTATTCAACCGCATGGCGCCGGTGCTATGGCTGATCGCCGTGCTGTCGACGATTACGGTGATTCACCGTATGCGCTATACCTGGACTCGAACACAGGATTCGCCGGTTGGGGCGAAGGGGCAAGCGGCGTAGGTCTTATAAGATTTGTCATCCTGAGCGGAGTGGCTGTTTAGCGGAGCGAAACAGCCGCGCCGTCGAAGGACCTGCTTTTCATTCCCGATTGCGAACCAGAAACAAAATAAACTTTTGATCTGCGAAGTCCGGCTCTCCCTCAACCCATACAATCCATTCAGCAGGCGGTGTTTGGAGGGTGTTGCCAGTGGGTACTGGACGCCGTCTGCAAAACGGTCGAGTGGCTTTAGCCAGCCACTAGGGTTCGAGTCCCTCGCCCTCCGCCCGTCACTCGACTAATGCAAATAGGCTTGACATAGCAACCGGGCGCGCTATGATCGTAGTTGCAGACGGCGTCCAGTATCAGCCCCGGATGGCTACCGGGGCTTTCGTGTTTCTGAGGTCATCCTCTCGTGCCTTGACAACGCTGCTGGCAGAGATATTCTTGAGTTGCTTGACAGGCGGTGTCCAATATCAGCCCCGGGCGATTACCGGGGCTGTGTGTTTATAGGTCTCTCGTGCTTTGACAAGGCCGTTGAGGGAGTTATTCTGGAGTTGCTTCGCGGGCGGCGTCTAGTACCCAGCCCTGGCTCACGGCCGGGGCTTTCGTGTTTCTGGGGAGCCGTCCTATTCTTCAAGCCTGTGCCCGAGTTCAGTGACCCAGCCACTCATCAACACCAATTCGCACAGGACCGTCTCGCCACCTTCGCCGACCAGCTCCAACATCCCGGCCTTGACCACGTGTTCTGCTCTGAACTGTGCTGAGACGGTAGCCAGCAGTTTCCGCTTGTACTCTGTGTCGAGGTTCCCTTCTAGCTGGTCACCCTTCATCTCCCAAACCAGAATTCTGCCCTCCGTCGACTTCCTCTGTTGTGCAAAAATGAAGTCCGGATACACCCGTCCCTTCTTCCATCCCTGAAGCCAGTAATTCGCACCTCTGGCGACATTCCGATGCCACCAGCGCAAGGCCTCAGCCTCGTCGAGGTAAACCGCAAATTCGGCCTCAGCCCTGTTGAGGTCATCTTCATAGACGGGTGCAAATAGGCTCTTCTCCAATGGTCCGCCGCTGTTCCGAGCAAGCTGACGGGCCGTCTCTAGCCGGTCAGTAGCAATCTTCTTTGGCATCTCCCAAACTTCCCGGTCAGCCCGCAGACGGAACTGGATACGCTCCTCCATCACGTCCGCAATGAACTGTTTTTCCGCCGTAAGGTCCCGTTGCTGTTGCAGCCACTTTCGGAGTTCTTCCAGGATGTAGCTCGAGGCCGCACCTAGTTTCACATCGTCAAACCCACGTACCCGAAGAGCGTTGAGGAGTTCCTCGATGATCCCGCGTGCCACCCATGGATTCGGCACGATATCGACGACCGAACGAGTTGCGTACACGGGATCGAACGTCACCGTCTCCTGTACAGCGCTAACTTCGGTGGCCTTCAGGAACTCTGCTCCGTCTGCCAGCGTGAGTTTAAGCATCTGGCTTCGTTCCGCGTTAACCTCTCCCGCCAGCTTTTCGGCCAGTTGCGTCACATCCAGCGCAGCCCAGTCCAGCCGATAAAGGACGTCGCTCTCATAATCGAGCGGGCGGCCCTTCTGGCCGTGCACCCAATTCACCAGCGGCAGGTATATGTCCAGCGTTCTAAACTTTTCACGTCGCGATAGCTTGCGTTTTTCTTTTCCTTCGGCCGCCACGCCCTTCGATTCCCGTACTTGGTCAGCCAGATCGGCCATGCCATCTTGCTCAAGCCCTTTCTTGATGGCGTCAATCACGTCTTTTGTCTTCACGTGCTGACAGAAGACATAGCATTCATTCAAGAGCGGATCTGGTGTGTTCCGGGCGTTCGGCTGGCGTAGGATTCGACCGACTAACTGCGTCATCGCACTCTGGTTCCGGCTCGCGGCTAAAGCACACAACACATACGCAAACGGGCAATCCCACCCCTCCTGTAACGCCTGCTTGGTGATGATCACGCGAACTGGGCACGTCGGGCTCAGCAGGTCAATATTCTCCGGGTCGTTAAGCTCGTTCGTCTCGGAGGTCTTCACCGCAATTTCGCTCCTATCAATGCCGAGACCCAGTAGGTACTCACGTACATCTTCTGAGTGGATTGTGCTCTTCTCGCGTTGGTCCTTCCCGGTTCGTTCGACTTGCACTAGCAGGATGGGGCGGATGTAACGCGATGTGTTTGCGCGCAGTTCGTCAGCGTGTGATTGCAATACACCTAGGTGATCCAGGCTCTCCCGCAGGCATACCTTCCAGTCGCTCCCAGCTTTGACCTTCACATTGATGGGCAGCTTGATCATTTCCTCGCGCTGAAGTGCTGCGCCACGCACGTCCACCAGCCAGTTTGCGTATCTGGGCGGGGTGTCCTTCGGACGGTCCTTGGGTGTTGCGGAAAGCTCAAGTACGAAAGAAGGATTGAAATCGAAGAGCGTATTCATGGCGATTGTGGTGTACGCCTTGTGTCCTTCATCCATTACCACTACCGGCCTCACCAGCCGTAGGACGTTGCCCAGGCTTTCGTGCGCAATTGCTCCCATGTTGTCGCGCTTACCATAGCAACTGAGGTTTGGAACCCGTCTTAGCAGTTCAAAATGCGCGGGCACATCGTCAGCTGCCGGGAAAAACCCATGCACATTGCCCCGGTCGCGGAAGAGGCGCAGTGTTTCCTTGGTCTCCCGGTTCGCCGACTGTAGCATCAGCAGCATGACGCACAACTGACTCTCGACATCCATGCGGTTGAGCGGGTCATTTTTCTCGAAGATCTTCACTCTTCCCGCTGCCGCCCGGTCCAAAATCTGTCGGTAGGGATGCTCGCGATTAGTAAGCTGCTTCTTTGTCTGCGAATAGATGGCCTCGTTGGGCACGATCCAAAGCACGAAGCCGTAATTTCGCTGAAGGTACCGCCCCATGATGCGGGAGACGGCATTGGCTGCAAGCAACGTCTTACCGCCCCCAGTCGGAATTTTCAGGCAGACGTTCGGCACGTCGTTCCCTATTCCGTCTTTCCTGACGCTGTAGGGAATGTTGCCGCGAAACGCCGGCAGCCGGCCTCGTATTTTCAGCAGCTCCCAGGTTGCTGTTGGAAAATCAGGTACCTGCCGAATTAAATCTGGGTCGGTTTCTTCTTCGTTGGCTTTCCGTACCTTGTCCGCCTTCGTCAACTGCGTCCGCAGTTCGTCAAGATAGAGATCGAGCGTGTCGAGTACCGTTTGCTGATACTCCTTCAGCTCCATCAATCTTTCTCCACGCGATAAAGGGCGAATGGCAGAGGAGCGTACTCCACACCGAGCGGCAACAATGCCTTATTCGGCACGTACTTGGCTGGTGCGAACACCAGGTGACACTTTTCTTTGTGTTCTCGATCGCCAGCGATTTTCTGCGCCAGCTCCAACGTAAGCGCGGCGTTGTTCGACTTCAGGAAGTCCAGGTCAGGTTTATAGACAAGCCATACGTAATACGCAGTGCTCTCGCCCAGGAACCAAATGCTCTTCCGGACCTTGCTCATGTTGAGCGACTCGCCGGTCGCGGTGTGGAAAAGCCATGCACCGATGGATTCGTAGTCCGGAAGTTTCTTGCCGGTTAAGATCTTGTCAAGGTCGAGGGCTTCGCCTAGCGTGCAGAATGTGAACTCCCCGCCGAGGCCGTCGGTCTTGTCGGCGATTTTCTTCTCGCCGGTCAGGACGAATTCGCCATTCTCGATCTCCCTTTTAATTCGGTCAAAGCGATGCCCGTCGAGGTTTTCGAGCGCTTCTGCCTGAGCGAGGAGCTTGTCCGGATTCTTGAGGCTATTCAGGTTGATCGATTCTCTAAGCAACTCCTCCCTTTGGGTGCCCTCGAATTCGTACCCCTTGATAGCCCGACGGACACGCTCTGCAGTGAGTTCGTCAGCATACTCCTCACACTCGGCCAAGATGAACCGTCGATCACCCTCGTCCTTCCTATTCGCCACCAGTACTGCGTGAGCGGTAACACCTGAGCCGGCGAACGAATCGAGGATGATCGATCGTTCGTCCGTGGCTAGATGGAGTATTCGCTCAATGAGTGCTCGCGGTTTGGGCGTAGGGAACGGCTTCTCACCGCCGAAAATCTCCTTCAACTCAGCGCCCGCGTTCCGCGTGCTTCCAGCAAACTCGTAGGGCCACCATGTCTGATTCACGACGCCGGCCTTTGCTTCCGTCAAGAACTTCTTTTCCATCGGGAACTCCGCATCTCCCTGCTTTCCCCACCAGATGCGGTTATCTTCTTGAAGCCACTTCATCTTCGCCGGCGGACGACGCCAACTGCTGCCCTTCGGAGGCCATACCTTGCGCCCGGCTGAGTTGGTCAGAGCGTAGTAGTCGCGGTCGCGGTGTTCCGCGCGTGTCAGGGGCGCCCCCAACCAGTCTCCGCGCTTGTCGTGGTCCGGGTTCGAGTAATTCGCGATCTGAGCCTCAGTCCTTTCGAGCAGCCTCCCTATGAATTTATCTGACTTTCTAAAACAGAGAACATAGTTGTGAGTCTCGGCAATTCCGGTGCTGTTGTTGCCCGGGGTGTCCTTCGACTGCCAGACGAAGGTAGCCAAGAAGTTCTGTGCGCCGAAAATCTCACCCAGCATTTCACGGGCGTGATGTGCCTCATTGTCGTCTAGAGTAATCCAGAGGCTTCCTTCGTCCGACAAAAGCTCATGCAGTAGCTTTAGCCGCGGATACATCATCGCGCACCACTTGTCGTGCCGAAGACCGTCCTCGATTGTCACCGGGTTGCTTGACAGCCACTCCCGCATCATTGGGCTGTTGACGTTGTCGTTGTAGCTCCAGTTTTCGTTGCCGGTGTTATACGGGGGGTCAATAAAGATACAGTCCACCTTCCCCGCATAAAGAGGCAGTAGCGCCTTCAGCGCGTGGAGGTTGTCGCCGTGAATGATGAGGTTGCCGTTTAGATTGGGCTTGCCGACGGACTTGCCAGCATCCATCTCCAGAGGACGGTACGGCACCGTCAGATGATGGTTGTAAACAAATTCCTTGCCCTTAAACTGCAGCTCCGGCATCTTGCCCTTCCGGGCCGTTGCCATTCCTCCGGCCCTACACATTTTTCGTACCACTATAGGGCAGGAAGGCACTACGCGCCAAAAAAAGAGGCGCAAGTTTCCAGAATCGGGAATTATTCAGCCCGTTCCCGGTTTGGACACCAACTCTCAAAAGCGTTGTCAATAGGTAGAAATCACACCAACGGGTCTATCCTCTTCGCAGCATGGACAATATAAAGTTCGAAAGCGTGTCTCACTTACCTTTACGAATCGCTATAATTTAACTATAGATACTTAATCGAAGGCGCGGCCTGGCGGCTGCGCCTTTTTCTTTTGGGGTAATTCATGATCCATGTGGCAAGTCTCATCAAAAATCCGAAACGCCGCGGGGAGTGGGCGGAGCTTCGCTTCATGACCGCCGCTGCCGAACAGGGGCTCAGCGTTTCTAAACCTTGGGGCGATTCGGAGCGCTATGACGTGGGAGTGGAGCATAACGGGCAATATCGGCGGGTGCAGGTGAAATCGCTGAGTAGCCGCATGCGTCATTCGTATTGCTGCTGGGTAGGTGCCAATGCGCACGCCCATGCTCGTGCTTACAAGAGCAGCGAGTTAGACTTCTTCGCGATTCTGATCGTTCCGGAAGAGTTGTGGTACATCGTGCCGGCCGAGGCAGCGCTTGCTTCTGGTAATCGCAGCATCTGTCTGACTCCGTCGATGAAGAGCAACCGCTTCGAGGTTTACAGGGGAGCGTGGCATCTGTTGATGCGTCAAGCGAAGGCGACTGAAGGTGGAGAGGTCGTGCTATCGACCAACGACCCGCGTCCAACCTGCTAGACTGTTCGGTCATTTTCCTTAGGAGAAAGATTTGTGGGGATGGATCCGGTACTTCTGGTGCATGGCGGGGCTTGGGCGATTCCTGACGACATGGTTGATGCGCATTTGAATGGAGTTCGCAATGCCATGGCGGCGGGATGGCGGGTTCTGGCGGCGGGCGGCGATGCGCTGGATGCGGTCGAGGAAGCCGTGGTGGTCATGGAAGACGACGAGACTTTCGACGCCGGGCGCGGCAGCTTTTTGAATCGCGATGGCAAGGTGCAACTGGACGCGCTGATCATGGACGGAGCGACGTTGCGCGCGGGCGGCGTGGGATGCGTGGAGCGGTTGCGGAATCCGGTGCGGGCGGCGAGAAAGATTTTGAGCGAGAGTCCGCATGTGTATTTTGTAGCGGAAGGTGCGGAGCGGTTTGCGGCGGAGCATGGGATCGCGCTTTGCAAGAATGAAGACTTGGTCATCGCTCGTGAGGTGCGGCGGTTGCAGGAATTTCAGGCGCAGGGCGAACACAAGCCGGATTTGTTTGCAGGGATGCTTTCGCATGACACGGTGGGAGCGGTGGCGCTGGATGGATCGGGCAACATTGCGGCGTCGACTTCGACGGGCGGGACGCTGAACAAAGCTCCGGGGCGGTTGGGAGATTCATCGTTGATTGGGTGTGGATGTTATGCGGACAACAAGACGGCGGCGGCTTCGACAACCGGTTGGGGCGAGCCGATCATGAAACTGGTTTTGGCGAAGTGGGCGGCGGACCGAGTGGCGGCGGGGAATCTGCCGGAGTGGGTGGCGGCGGAGGCGATCAATTATTTGGAATCGCGGTTGCAGGGCCATGGTGGGATGATTTTGCTGGATGCGCGGGGGAGATTCGGGATCGCACATAATACTCCGCGCATGGCTTGGGCAGTGAAGACCGGCAAGCAGGAGAGCGCGGGGATTTCGCGGTAACGTTCGGCGCGGATCTCCCCGGATGAACGCGGATACGGCAAAACGACTATCGCGGAGAAAAGCTTTACCACAGAGGTCACAGAGAACACAGAGGCAAAAGATTCTTAGCACGCGGGCGCGGACGCCCGCGCTACATAACGCACCTGCTGCTACACTCTTTGCGTTGTTCTCGTTATTCTTGGCGATTGCCGGAGTCCTGCTTTGTATGTCCGAAAATTACACACCTACTGTGCGCACCCGTTTGGTGCGCGAGGCTGATCGTGCGGTTTATGACCGCGCTGCGGCTTACAAGATTCTTGATGAGGGCTTCATCTGCCATGTGGGGTTCGCGGTGGACGGACAGCCGTTTGTGATTCCCACCGGGTATGGACGGGTAGGCGATGACCTCTATATTCATGGCTCGGCGGCGAGCCGCATGTTGCGGAATCTGGATCAGGGAGTGGCGGTTTGTGTGACGGTCACGCTGCTGGATGGGTTGGTGCTGGCGCGGTCGATATTCAATCACTCGATGAATTACCGGTCGGTGGTGGTGTTGGGGACAGCGAGGGCGGTGCAGGATCGGGGGGAAAAGCTGGAGGCGTTGCGGCTGTTGTCGGAGCACATTTTGCCGGGACGATGGGCGGAGTCACGGCAGCCTAATGAGAAGGAGATCAAAGCGACGCTGGTGATGCGGCTGCCGATCACGGAGTTTTCGGCGAAGGTGCGGCAAGGGGCTCCGATTGATGATGAGGAAGATTACGCGTTTCCGACTTGGGCGGGGGTGATTCCGTTGAGCGTGGTGGCAGGGGAGCCGGTGGATGATCCGAGGTTGATGGCGGGGCAGGTGGCGCCGGAGTATGCGAAGAGGTATTCGCGTGTGCGGTGAGAAAACCGTTCACCACGGAGACACAGAGAAAACCTGAAGGCTATAACCACGAAGGACACGAAGGTTCACAAAGGAAGTTCAATAGCGATCACCAAAGAGGACACTGAAGTTCACGGAGGAAGGCTTGCTGGGTTCACGGTAGCAGCATTAATTTTCCGGTGGTTTTGCGGGCCTCGAGGTCACGGTGGGCTTGTTGGGCTTCGGCTAGTTTGTAGACGTGGGCGATGCGGAGTTCGAGTTTGCTGTCTTCCATCATTTGGAAGACGGCGCTGGAGCGGGCGCGGAGTTCCTCGGTTGTCGCCATGTAGTTAAAGAGCGTGGGGCGAGTGACAAAGAGGGAGCCTTTGGTTGAGAGTTGAATGAGATCGAACGGGGGAACGGGGCCGCTGGCGCCTCCGAAGAGAACCATGTAGCCGCGGGGGCGAAGGACGTTCAGACCTTTCTCGAAAGTGGTTTTGCCGACTCCGTCGTAGACTACGTCGACGCCCTTGTTGTTTGTAAGACGCTTGGTTTCAGTTTCGAAATCGGCGTGGGAGTAGAGAATTACTTCGTCGGCTCCGGCGTGGCGGGCTAGCGTGGCCTTTTCTTCGGTGGAAACGGTGGCGATGACTCGGGCGCCGATGTTGTGGGCCATTTGTACGAGTAGTGCGCCGACTCCGCCGGCAGCGGCGTGGATCAAAGCGGTTTGTCCTCGGCGGAGCGGGAAAGTGTCATGGATGAGATAGTGGGCAGTCATGCCTTGTAATAGTGCGGCGGCGGCTTGTTGATCGGTCACGCCATGGGGAATGTTCACCAGGCGATCGGCGGGAACGGCGGCGTACTCGGCGTAGGTGCCGAGGATGCCGGTCCAGGCAACGTGATCTCCGGGCTTCACCGAGGTGACTTCGGAACCGACGGAAGAAACTACTCCAGCGGCTTCCTGGCCGAGGACGAAGGGCAGCGGGACTTTGTAACGTCCCTCGCGCTGATAGGTGTCGATGAAGTTCACGCCGCAGGCGGCGATCTTGACGACGGCTTCGTTGGGTTTGGGCTGGGGGACGGGCAGATCGACAAATTGCAGGACTTCAGGGCTGCCGGTTTGGGATACTTGGATGGCTTTCATGATGCCTTAGATTATCGAAACTTAGCTCTCGGTTCCCGGTTGCCGGCCTCCAGTTTTGGAGTCTCGGGGGCTGTGGTAACCTTCCCGGCTGGTTCCAAAGGTAACTTGGGCCACCCCGAATGCGGATTGACCCGTCTAATCCCATGATAGTAGCATTAGCTGATCCTGTGGAAACTGTGGGTGGGGCTGTAAGTAACAGATAAATATGAGCATAGGGAAGCGCTACTTACAGATGGGCGGAGGAATTGCCTTGATGTTGGGCAGTCTCGCCTGCCAAACCGGGACCCATTCGGCCGCGCTGTTGCCTGCAAAACAGGCGAGCGCGCCTGCCATGAGTGCGCCTCCCGCAGTTCAGGCCAAGGCCGAGACGAAGCCGACAGCTCCCATAGCGCCGCCCCCGCCCGTAGTCAAAACTGACCCCGCAGCAGATCTAATTGCACAGGTGGAAAAAGAATATCAAGCCGGGCAAGCGAACTACCTGGCCGGACACCTGGATGCAGCAAAAGAGAATTTTGACCGCGCCTTCAACCTACTTTTGGAGAGCCCCCTGGATGTGGGTTCAGATGAGCGGTTGCAGCAAGAGTTCGACCGCTTACTGGACGGCGTGAATGGCCTGGAGATGCAGGCGTTGCAACAAGGGGATGGATTCACGGAGCAAAAGTCGGAGCCGGCGCCGATCGATGAAGCTAATGAAGTCACCTACCCAGTAGATCCCAATATCAAGGCGAAGGCGGAAGCTGAGATCAAGGAGACACATTCCGATCTGCCGCTGATGATGACGGATCCGGTGGCGGGCTACATTAACTACTTTTCGACGCGAGGACGGGGGACGCTGGAACGGGCGCTGGCGCGAAGTGGACGCTACCAAGACATGATTCGGAGGGTTCTGAAGGAAGAGGGCGTGCCTCAGGACCTGATCTACCTTGCACAAGCGGAATCGGGATTTCATCCGTTAGCGGTTTCCCGGGCAGGGGCGCGTGGAATGTGGCAGTTCATGGGAAGCCGGGCTAAAGGGTACGGCTTGGAGCGCAACTGGTGGGTGGATGACCGGCAAGACCCAGAGAAGTCCACGCGGGCGGCGGCACATCACTTGAAGGACTTGTACAACCAGTTTGGGGATTGGTACCTGGCGATGGCTGCGTACAACTCGGGGCCGGGAACGGTACAAAGCGCGGTGAAGCGGACTGGCTACGCGGATTTCTGGCAACTGTACAAGCGGAACGTTTTGCCCAAGGAAACGCGGAACTATGTGCCCATCATTATTGCCGTGACCATCATGGCCAAGAACCCACAGCAGTATGGGTTGGAGGATGTGGCGGCGGAGAAGCCGGAGCCATACGACACGGTAGAAATCGATTATCCGGTGGATCTGAGGCTGGTGGCGGAATGTGTGGATGCTTCCGCGGGGACGTTGCAGGATTTGAATCCCAGCTTGCTGCGCCTGACGACCCCGAAGGACCGGGAGTTCGAGCTACACTTGCCAGAAGGCAGTAAGGACCGCTATTTAACTGCGGTTCGGGCAATTCCACCGGATATGCGAGTGTGGTGGCGCTATCACAATGTAGCTGCCGGGGACACGCTGGCCTCGGTGGCCAAGGTTTACCACAGCAACCGCAAGACGATTGCGGAGGCAAACGGACTGGGCGAAGAAGACAAGCTGACGCCGGAGAGCAAGCTGATAATCCCGGTAGCACCGGGCAAACACCCTTCGAACGAAGGTGAGGCGGCGTACGCACGACATGTCACGCGCTACAAGGTGAGAAAAGGCGACACGGTGGAGAGTGTGGCCGACAATTTCGGGGTCCCGCCTGCCATGGTGCGGCGTTGGAACCACCTAAAGGGCGACAGCTTAGGGGGACGGCGAGTGTTGTATGTGCGGCTTCCAGTGACACCGAGCTTCGCTGCGAAACAGTCGGCGGACTCCGCTAAGTCGAAGCCCAAGAAGATGATACGTACGGCTGACAAGAAGAGCCCGGTGCGACATACGGTGGAGCCCGGGGAGACTCTGTACTCGATTGCCAAATCCCATAACACCACAGTAGCCGCGCTCAAACAGCAGAATGGCAACCTGGCCACGCTGAAGCCGGGGATGATCTTGCTGATCCAAAGCGGGCGATAGGCTCCGATTTTTCTTTCCCGGCAAGGCGATTTCAATCTGAGAATCGATTAGCATCGGAACCTGCCGATTTTCCATTCCACCGCCGCCCAAGAATCCGAGTTCGGTGTAATATGCAGGGGAGTTGGCAGGCGCCCGATATTTTTGTTACAGCCGGGCGAAAAACTGCTGTGCTATAATCGCGCCCCGTCGTCAAATGAAGTGATGCAGTTTCCTTTTTCTTAGTGCGGGGAGTGGTAGCATCCGGGCATCGGGGCAGCCGGACAAATTCAGGAGGATGAAGATGACTTTTTACGAGACCCTCTATTTACGGGATGACGAGATGGACGAGTTCGGAGACAGCGGCGCGTATGGCGAGTCGCTGGAAGAAGATTACGAAGAAGAGGAAGAGGAGGAAGAAGCCGAAGTGCCGGCGATGAGGGAGCCGGAACCGATGGCAGAAGCTCCGGCACCGGCGATGCCGATTTCAGGCGGAGGCGGCGGAGGCGGTCCAAGGTCCGCGCCCAAGAAAGCAGCCCCCAAGAAAGCGGCGAAGAAGAAACCTGCTCCGAAAAAGAAGGCCGCCAAGAAAGCGGCAAAGAAGAAGCCTGCTCGGAAGGCCGCTAAGAAAAAGACCGCCAAGAAGAAGCCGGCGAAAAAAGCAGCAAAGAAGAAAGCCAAGAAGACCGCGCGCCGACGGCGTTGAGGAGAAGTTTAACTGCAAGAGACTGGCCGCAGCCATGCTGCGGCCTTTGTTTTTGAAGTTGCCTCCGGCCAGTTTACTTCTTCGTCTGGACGGCGCTTAAACACTTTCCGTAAAGTTCCAGCAGGTGGTTGGCATATTCGTCAGGCTTGGTGGCTGCTCCAGTCCCCTGAAAACCCACGCCGGACGAAGTGGTGCGGCCGTAGCCGGTGGTCATAGCGACAAATTTCATCAAGTCGAGGGCGATGTCTTCGTTACGGCGCGCGCCCGCAGTGCTGGAAATTGCTTCGTCCATGAAAGCCTCCGTAGTAGGTATGCGAATGCTGGGAATTTCGTCGTCCATCTGGGAAGTCCGGCGGAAAGTTGATGATAGCAGAAGGGGGAAGATTAAGTGGTACGGGGGACCTCGCTCATGAAGGCAAGCAAGTCCTGTTCGGAATCACGTTAGGTTTCGATGCCAACATGACAGACGCGGCCGATCAGGTAATCGGCTGGCTTCTTACCGTCGTTCATAGGCAGCACGTCGACCGGGTAGGCGTGGTTGTGCGGGCGCAAAACCAGTTGACGACCACTCACCTCGACATACTTGACGGTACAAGCGCCGTCTTTATTGACAGCATACATATTGGACTCACTTTTCCGATAGGGCTTGAGCGAGTTGTAGTGACGGTCGATGAGCAGAGTGGCTCCGGGCAGGAGACGGGGGTACATACTCATGCCCTCGCGGGCGTCGATCTTGATGAGGACAAAGCGTTCCCAGCGGTCACGGGCGGTCTCGCTCCCAGGATGGAGGCTGCGGAGGAAAGCCTTTTTGAACTTCAATATGCCCTTTACGTTCATGCTCATGATGAGGGGTTCGGTGGCGGCAACGTCGCCATCGACTAAGAGAACGTCCTGAAATTCATCTTGTGCGGGGGGCAGGATGCTGGCGCGCTTGTTGATTTCGGCAGGATCGAGAAGGTCGAGGACGGAGAGATGCTGGAGCTTGAGAACTCGGTCCATGCCATCGAGGCTGAGGCCACGTTTGCGATTGAGGAAATTTGAGATATGGGCCTGTCTAAAACCGGTTTGCATAGCCAGCCCCAGGCCAGTTAGTTCTCCAGCATCGATGCGCTGCCATAGGAGCTTGCGGAGATTATCCTGAAGAGCTTTGAATTTCATTTTCGGAGTCTAGCAGTTGTCTATAGCGCAATGCTATTGTGAATATTCAGACAACATCCTAGAGACTCGCAAAACACACAGCTTTCCACAGATATCCGCACCGACTATTCCGGCAAAACGACCTTGACCTAAAAAATTGACGAGCTATACGATGCAAAGTGACTTATAACTTTTCTTGTAAGAAGCAGGACAAAGAACATGGCATGGAACGGGCAGGGAGAAAACGACGAGAAGGCTTTTGTAGAGTTTCGCCGCAAAATCCGGTCGGCCGAGGTACTTTCGGCTGCAATCGAACAACTGCTGCGAACGCTGCAATTTAGCGGGAAGCTCAGTGTGGTGGTGCAGAACGGACGGGTATTGAAATCGGGATATGAGGAGGGCTACTTCCGGCAGCCGATGACTTAGCGGCAGGTAGACAAATAAATAGCAGAAGCAGGTTATCCGTAAGAGAAACGGGCCCTGTGACCGAGGCATCGGTCCAGGGCCTTTTTCTTTGAGCTGCGGGTTCAGGGTACAAGGCCTGAACCCGCAGCGGCAAAGGCAGAATAACGTTTAAACGAAATGGAGGCGGCGATGGAAATCGAAGATTTGGAGATCACCCGGTTGGAACTCAAGTACTGTGAGCGCTGCGGCGCGTTGTGGCTGCGGCAACGAGGCACAGGAAAAGTGTATTGCGAAGCGTGCACATCGGAAATACCGAACTTTCCACTTTGCGGCCGGAGGCCGAGCCGGCCGCACTTACCGGTGAACGAGCAGATTGAACTTGAAAGCCAGGACGGGGCAGTGCGGTTCCTAATTTGTGGTGGAAGAGGAAGCGCATGATGGGTGACGAAGGTGATGGACTGACGAACACAGAAACGTTTTCTACAGGTACGGGCAGATCGGAACCGGTGTCAGGCGGGGAAGCGTGGTGTAACGACGAGTTGGCGCTGGATACGCCGCGGGAAGGGGTGCCTGAGGAGGAGACGCTCGCGGTGGAGGAGAAGCAGGAGATAGTTCCAGCTGCCGATCCAGATCTTTGGCTATACCGGGACCGGACGTCCGCGATACTAAGGCGTTATCTGCGTCTGGCGGTGGAAGTCGGCCGTTTGCCGGCGCTGCTGGGCAGGGAGTTCTTCCGTACGCGGGTTACGTCGTACCATACCCAGACGTTTGAAGACACGGTAATCTTTGTGCATGATGTGGAACGCTGTCTGGGATTGCTGAACAATGCCGAGCTCGAACTCATCGCGGTGATCGTGATGCATGAGCATCATCACTATGAAGTCGCGCGGATGATGCGATGCACGCGTCGTACCATAGTGCGCAGTTATGGGGATGCATTGGACAAACTAAGTGAGATTTTCCTAGATAGGGAAATATTGTCGCGTATTCCCAAAAAAAAGCCGGTGGTGTCGGAAGCTTGTCAAGGGGGTGAAAGGAGCGAAATCCGTGCAAGTGGCTGAGAGTAAGCCAAATATAAATTTCGAAATCGTGTCTCACTTACCCTTCGAATTTGCTATCCTGAATCTAGATAGAGGAAATCATCACGAGGCGCGCTTAGCAAAGCGCGCCTTTTGCTTTTGGGGGAGAGCCGGCATGAAGAAACCGAAGAAGAAGAAGAAGAAGAAGAAGAAGGCGCGCCGCCGGAGAGCTCGACCGATCGTGGCAAAGCTGGTGGTGCTGAAACCGATGGACATGGAAGGTTTGCGAGGCCACATCAGCAATCTGGTTTGCGCCGATGCGGTTGAAATGGTGAGTACGACCGTCGATCGTGTAAAGAAAGGGCAGTACCAAGCGATGAAATACCTGTTTGAGATGATTGGACTGTTCCCGGCTACGGCTGTGCCGGACGTGCCGCAAGAGGATTCGCTGGCCGGGATGTTGCTAAGCCGACTGGGAATCCAGGAAGAGACGGCGGACGAAGAAGGACCGGCGAATCACGTAAAATGAAGCGGCGAAGGCTGGCAGTGAGATTCGCTGCGGGCCACGGGTGGAGATCGAGCCGACGGATGGATATGACCTGGATCACCGACCGGATTGCGGTCGGGGGTGGTATTTGGACAGCAGAGCACATGGCGGAGGTGGCACGCACCGGCGTGACCCACATCATCGATATGCAGATTGAGTTTGACGATACGGCGCTGGCGGCGCCGTATGGGATCCGGGTGCTGTGGAATCCGATCGACGATGACTTTCAGCCGAAACCGCCAGAAGTTTTTGCGCGGGGGGTGGAGTTCGCGGGGGAAGCGCTGGACGAAGATGGCAGCAAGCTTTTCATCCATTGCGCCGCGGGAGTTCACCGGGCGCCGATGATGGCGTTGGCAATATTGTGCTCGACGGGATGGCAGATGGGGAAAGCGCTGGAAGTTATGGAGAATCGCCGGCCGGTGGTGGACTTCGCGCCGGTGTATGTGGATAGCGTGAGGCGGTATTTGGGGAGGTAGCTTTTTGGCTCTTGGCTCTTAGCTCTTGGCTCGGTGCGGAGATTTCGACTGCACTGACTTGATTTCAGTTATCAGTTCGTAATTCGAGGAGTGAAAGTTTATGCGTGACGTGTGCCGCCCTTGGAGGCGGCTTTTTTTATTGGTGCTGCTGACGGCGTCGGTGGCTTGGGGACAGTCGCCGCCATTAACGACAATTAGCGATGTTGTATATCGCGCGGACGGATCGCCCGCTGAAGGAACTCTGTTGATTTCGTGGCCGGAGTTCACCACAAGCGGGGCGCTAGCAGTAGCAGCCGGAACCACGAGCGTGACGCTGGGAGCGGGAGGAGCGCTATCGGTCGGTCTGGTTGCAAACGTCAATGCAACTCCCGCGAATAGCATTTACACAGTCATTTATCCACTATGAGCGAAATGGATGAGCAGTCGCAAAGCAGGCGCGCGCAAAGCTTAGGAAAACAGCCGCTGGTGATGCGAGTGACGGACAACGATTTCCAGTGCGAGGTGCTGGAAAAGTTGGCTCGCCTCGAAGCCAGGATGGAAATGCTGATGGGGGCGGGACAACCGGGAAGGATGACTTTGGTAGAGAACCGGGTCACGGCGTTAGAGCGCAGCGATGTAAGGCACGGATTGTACGAACGCATCTTGAATGCAGTGATCGCAACCGGGATCAGCGCTGCGATTGCGTGGCATGACCATTTGAGAATCAAGTAGGCCGCGTTCCGGGCCTGCCACTTCACACTTCGCAACACAATTCACACAGTGAGAGGAAAAACACTATGAACTTCTTGTCCAAGCTGATGCAGACGATCGCGTTTGTGCCCACGATTGTTAGTGGGATTGAAGGTTTATTCAAGAACCGGTCCGGAGCTGATAAACAGAATGCTGCCATGTCGTTCTTGCAGGCCGCGCTTTCCATGGCAGAGGCAGTATCGAGTAAGCAGATCGCGGATGAGGCCGGATTCAAAGCCGGGTTGGAGCAAATTATTGGTGGGACGGTGGCGTGTTTAAACGCATCCGTTTGGGCGAAAGCGAAGTAAAAGCTTGCGCTTTATACCTCACGACTAGCACACACATTTCAGCAATCCGACGAGGACAGCTTACGTCTTCTTTAACCTACCCGACTTCCTCGCCCCAGTTCTCCAGCGTCTTTTTCACAAAGGCCATGAACTGGTCGGCGACGGCACCGTCGATCAGGCGATGGTCGTAGCCCAGGGTCAAGTGAACGACGGAGCGGATGGCGATGGAGTCGTTGCCATCGGCGTCGGTGACCACGAGTGGCGCTTTGGTGATGCCGCCGACGCCCATAATGGCAGAGTTCGGCTGATTGATGATGGGCAGGCCGAACACGGCGCCAAACTGGCCGGGGTTAGTCACGGTGAAAGTCGAGCCTTCGACTTCGTCGGGTTTCAGCTTCTTGGTGCGGGCGCGTTCGCCGAGATCGCTGATCCCGCGCTGGAGTCCCAGAAAGTTCAATTCGTCGGCGTTCTTGAGTACGGGAACGATCAATCCCCAATCTAGAGCGACAGCAATGCCGACATTGACATGGCGATGGTAGCGGATGTTGTCGCCTTCGATCGACGCATTCACGATGGGAAACTGTTGCAGCGCGATGATCGCCGCTCGCACGAAGAACGGCATGAAAGTAAGCCGGGCGCCGTGCCGTTGTTCGAAAGCTGATTTCGTTTTGTTGCGGAGCTGGACAATTTTCGTGATGTCCACTTCGAACATGGCGTGCACGTGAGCGCTGGTGCGGCGTGACTCGATCATGCGCTGGGCAATGATCTGCCGCATCTTGCTCATGGGCACAGATTCGGCTGGAATCGCGGCTGGAGCAGGAGGCGCGGACGGTCGAGCCGGCGACGGAGCATTGGCTGCCGATGCGGGCGAGGCAGCCTGCGGACGGTCTAGGAATGCCATGATGTCCTGCTTGGTGATGCGTCCTCCCAGGCCGGTGCCGCTCACTTGCGACAAGTTGATGTTGTTCTCGCGCGCGATCTTGCGGACCAAGGGTGACGAGCGTGCGTGTTCGTCGTCGCCAGTTTCCTCTTGCTCTTGCGGAGGTGCAGCGGGCGCTGGAGCAGGTGTTTGCGCCTTGGGCGGAGCCGCTTGCGGCTTTGACGGAGCAGGTGCAGCTTGTGGTGCGGGCTTGGCAGGAGCCGGGGCCGGTGCAGTCGCAGCTTCGCCATCGCCGGCGATCGTCCCTACGACAGTGTTCACCTGGACGGTATTTCCCTCTCCGACTTTGATGTCGCGCAACACGCCGGAAGCGGGAGCGGGAATCTCGGCGTCCACCTTGTCAGTGGAGATCTCAAACAGCGGCTCGTCGCGCTGCACTTTGTCGCCGGGCTTCTTCAGCCACTTGGTAATGGTCCCTTCAAAGATGGATTCGCCCATCTGCGGCATGACAATATCGGTCGGCATAGTTTCCTTTTACTGTGTTCTGGAATTCGGGCCGGGCTAACCTCTAATTATATCCAAGGCCAGGGCAGGTTTAGTCTTTGTGTTGGCTTTGCTCGTGTTCTGTCCCTTCCGCCACCGGCGGACCCACGCCGTAAGCGTTCTTCCAGTAATCCTGCACCTTGGGTGGCAGTTTCTGGATCCTTGAAAGAAAGGCCGTGACCTTCCATATATCCTGATCGCTCAGCGCCTTATTCCAGGCCGGCATGCCGGTGTAGCGAACTCCGGTGCGTACGGCATAATAGATGTGCCATTCGGGGTCATCGAGGGGGTCGAGGATGAGCTGCGGTGCCGGCGGATAGAGGGATTTTTCGAGGGCACTGGGCTTGTTGTCGAGTGTGCCATGGCAAACCGCGCAATTCATGGTGTAGACCTTCATGCCGTCGATCAGATTCTCATCCGTGGGAGGGATCGGGTTGTTCACACGCGGGGCGTGACGTTCCATGGAAGCATCCAGGGCGCTGCTGGCGATGCGCGTCTCGATGTTGGGTGGAACCGCATCCGCATTGGTTGGAAACAGCCCGAAAGTGGCCACCGCCAGGCTGGCGAGAGCGATCACTGCCAGAGTGGCGATAATTCCTATGATGAAACCGCGCATTGCGCCTCCAGATCGATAACGCTCCGACACCAGTCTACCTAGCGGACTGAGGCTCTAACAAGGGCACGTAAGATTGTGGCTAGTATGCTTTCAGGCGCCGCGCTTCTCTGACCACGTCGCTGACTTTAGGCAAAAAATATTCTTCCTGCGGTGGTGAGAACGGGACAGGAGAATCCTGACCGGTTATGCGCACGACGGGACCATCGAGATCATCGAAGGCTTCTTCATTAATGATGGAGGCAATCTCGCCGGCGATGCCGCCGGTGCGCACGTCTTCGTGCAGCAGAATGACTTTATTTGTCTTATGCACGGTTTCGGCGATGGCTTCGCGATCCAAGGGTGAAAGCGTGCGCAGGTCAATGACTTCCAGGTCGATTCCTTCCTTAGCCAGAATCTCCGCCGCCTCCAGCGCCACATGCACCATGGCGGCATAAGTAATGATGCTGAGGTCGCGCCCTTCGCGCGCAGTTCGAGCTTTTCCCAGTGGAACGATGTAATCTCCCTCAGGAACCTCTTCTTTGATGCGGCGGTAAAGATACTTGTGCTCGAAGAAAATGACCGGGTTGTTATCGCGAATCGAAGCCTTGATCAGACCTTTGGCGTCATAAGGGCTCGCCGGGCAGACCACTTTCAAACCGGGCGCGTGAACGAACCACATCTCGGGATTCTGCGAGTGAAAGGGCCCACCGTGAACGTTGCCGCCGCTCGGCCCGCGGATGACCATGGGCGCGGGCGCTCCCCAGCGATAGTGAGCTTTGGCAACCATGTTGACGATCTGGTTGAAGGCGCAGCCGATGAAATCCATAAACTGAAATTCGGCTACGGGGCGCATTCCGGTGAGCGAAGCACCGAAAGCCGCGCCTACGATCGCCGACTCGGCGATGGGCGTATCAATCACGCGCTCGGGGCCGAAGCGGTCGATGAATCCGTCGGTGACTTTGAACGCGCCACCGTAGATGCCGATGTCTTCGCCGATGCAGAAGACAGTGGGGTCGCGTTCCATTTCCTCCCAGATTCCCTGGCGGATGGCTTCGAGATAGGTGAGTTGAGGCATATTTTTGGCCGCTGATTTACGCGGATAAACTACGATTTACAATTTGTACAAAATGCGCTATTATACGTAATGTACGTTCGTACATGGAGTTTGTTTATGCCGGCCAAACTCACCGCCAGCGCAGCACGCCAGAACTTCTCTGACATTCTAAACCGAGCGGCATATGGCGGCGAACGAGTGATCGTACACCGCGGGAAGAAACCTGTCGCGGCGGTGGTACCGATTGAAGACTTGGATCTCATTGAGCGCCTTGAAGACGAATTCGACGTTAAGGCTGCCCTCAAAGCCCTCAAAGAGCCCGGTACCGTTCCCTGGCAGACCGTGAAGAAAAAACTACGCTTGTGATAATGGCCCATGGCCTATGCGATCCAGTTCAAGCCATCGGCCGTCCGGCAGTTGGAAGAACTTCCTCGACCCACCCGGAATCGGATCGCGCATAAGATTGAGACCCTCCGCGATGATCCCTTTCCAGCAGGATGCAAAAAGCTCGCCGCGTTAAGAGACACTTGGCGGCTACGAGTAGGTGATTACCGAGTCATCTATCAAGTGCAGCGCGGGATCTTGGTGGTCTTGGTACTGACTGTGGGCCATCGGCGCGAAGTATACCGGTAGACAGCTTTGCCGCTGGCCACGTCGATCACTTAAAATGCACCGCCGCTTCCGTTTGCTTGAGCGTGCCGCTTCCCTTTCTAACTTTCGGTACTTGGTACTTCGGTTTGATCTGATGGCAGCCGTCTTCGCAATACACTCCTCCGGCGGCCGATTCGGGCGTGGGCATCGGAGAATTCACCGCGAACTCGCGGTCTTCATCTAAAACCCGCTCGACGTCGGCGATTAGAGCGGCATTCTCCTGGCTGCTCAACCACTTCTTCTGCTTGACCAAGTAGTTCTCGAAGCGCGTGATGCAGTCGCGCTTGCGCCAGTACTCGAACAGCGGCTTGGGGACGTAGTCGGCGGCATCGTGGATCGCATGGCCTTTCATGCGCATCATTTTGGCTTCGATCAGCGTTGGCCCCTCGCCCCGGCGGGCGCGCTCGCAGGCTTCGTGGGCCGCGTCATAGATTTGGCAAGCGTCGGTGCCGTCTACGATCACTCCTGGAATTCCGTAGGCGATTGCGCGCTCAGCCAGGTCTTTTACGCGAAATTGCATGTCAGCGGGCGTGGAGTATCCCCAGAGGTTATTTTCTACGAACAGGACGAGACCGAGATTCTGCACGGCGGCAAAGTTCACACCTTCGTAGGTCACTCCGGTGGACTGACCGCCGTCGCCGATGTAGGTCATGACGGCGATGCTGCGGCCTTGCAGGCGCGCACCCAGCGCGACTCCGGCCAGCACGGGAATGAGATCACCTAGAGTTGAGATGGGCGCGACCACGTTGCGGTCTTGAATGTCACCGAAGTGAGAAGAAGCATCGCGACCCTTGGTCGGCGAGCCCGCCTTGGCCATGTACTGCATCATGATGTCGCGAGCGGAAAAACCGCGGACCAGAAGCGATCCCTGATTGCGGATCATGGGGCCGAGCCAGTCTTCTTTTTGAAGCGCATAGGCAGAGGCGCAGGAGCAGGCCTCCTGGCCGAGGCCAAAATAAACACCGCCGACAACTTTTCCTTGTTTGTAGAGGTTTTCGAGTGCCGTTTCCATCTTGCGATTCAGCAGCATCCAGCGATAAATCTCGATGCACTGCTTCTTGGAAAGATATTTCGAGTCGCGAATTGGAGGAACGGAAGCACTCAGGTCGCCTTGGACTTCGTAGCGGATCGAATCGCCGACCCGGACTTGGCTGACGCTGAATTCGGGCTGTTCCAAACGATGGTCAGCGATGACATAGGTCCGCTGATTGCGGTTCGCAGGCTGCGCCGAGTTTCGCTTGGCACTCGGTCGCACCGGCTTTAGTGGCTTCTTCTTTGCCATGCTGGTCAGACACGAATGTAACCTGCCAGAGGTGATTTGAACAAATTGCTTTGACAGACAAAATCTCCCTGCATCAGGCCCAGGTTGTATCTTCCTCTCCGTGAAGTTTGCGCAGTTCGTCAGGAGTTCGTTGCGGAACACCGACTGAGGGACCTATGAGATCGTCCAGGCTCTCCAGCCACAGCATTTGTGACTGAAACACCGCGCCGAAATTGCGCGACACCGAATGCGCGACTTCCTCCAGGCCCAACTCCCGTCCCAATTCCTTGGCCATGGAAGTGACGGGTTTCGCGGCGATTCCGCAAGGGACGATGAGGTTGAAGTAATCGAGATTCGTATTCACGTTCAGAGCAATGCCGTGCGAGGTGACGGCACGCGAGATGTGGACGCCCAGGGCGGCGATTTTGGCCGCTTCACCTTCGCTCGTCCAAACGCCGGTGAGGCCGGCCACACGCTGGGTGGGAATCTTGAAATCAGCGCAGGTGCGAATCAGCACTTCTTCCAAACGCCGCACATACTCGATGGCACCGAGAGTCTTGCGTTTGCTTTCCGTCGAAGTCATGCCTCGCAGGTCGAAGATGGGGTACGCGATTAACTGTCCGGGGCCGTGAAAGGTGACATCGCCGCCGCGGTCGCACTCGAACACCTCCACGCTTCGCCGCAAGAGTTCTTCACGCGAGGCGATGATGTTGGCCGCCTTTGCATTCCGGCCCAGCGTGATCACCGGGGTGTGATCGAGGAGCAAGAGGGTGTCGCCGATCTTGGCGTCCTTGCGAAGATCGACCAGCCGTTGCTGCAAGCGCTGGCCGGTCGCATAGTCGACGGTGCCGAGTTGAAGGACGGAGATCAAAGTCTGTTTCGCCGCTCGGAGCACAACAACCTACTGCGTCTGAGCGGGAACTTCTACATAGGCGGAATAGGAGTGTGGCTCGGGGATTGGCTCACCGCTACGGGCCATACCGTCGAGATGGAATGCGATGGCTTCCCGCATCTGGACTTCCACCTCCTCACGTGTCTTGCCCGTTGCCACACAGCCATCCAAATCTGGAGAATAGGCAGAAAAACCAGTTTCGGTCTGCTCGATGACGATCAAGTATTTCTTCATTGCTTCAAGCCCGCCTGTTTCCGCACACTATTGAGAGTACCCGTTGCCAGATCATCGCCCGGCTTTCCGGGGAGCGTAACCAGACCCGGCTTGGTCGAGTGCTTGTATTGGCGATGACTCCCACGTGTGCGATCCAAATACCAGCCATCTCGCTCCAACATCTTGATGACATCTCGCACCCTCATCTTACGCCACTCACCATCTCATGCGTTGATTGCCATTCCGTACACGCTGTTCGAGGCGTCCAGCATGGCCTCGGCCAGGGTCGGATGCGCGTGGATCGTCCACATCAGATCTTCGACCGTGGCTTCGGCTTCCATAGCAGTCACCGCTTCGGCGATCAACTCGGTTGCCTGCGGGCCGATAATGTGAACGCCGAGAATCTCGCCGTAGTCGGCATCAGAAACAATTTTGATGAAGCCTTCATGCTGGCCCACAATCGATGCTCGCGAGTTGGCAGTAAAGGGGAACTTGCCAACTTTGAGGTTGTAGCCGGCTTCGCGAGCTTTGGTCTCGGTGAGGCCGACGCTGCCGATTTCGGGATGGCAATAGGTCGCGTTGGGTATGTGTTCGGGATTAATTGGCTTTCCCTTCTTACCGGCAATCTTCGTCACCGCGACAATGCCTTCCATTGCGCCCACGTGTGCCAGTTGCGGCGTCCCCAGAACAATATCGCCGATGGCGTAGACACCGGGTTCGGCGGTCTGCATCCAGCTGTCGGTCTTGATGAATTCTCGGTCGGGCTTAATGCGGGTCTTTTCGAGGCCGATGTTCTCGGTCCGTGGCCTGCGGCCTACGGCGATTAAAATCTTCTCCGCTTCAATCGTCTGCTGCTTGCCCTCTGCACTGAAGGTGACCGCAACTCCAGACTTGGTCTGCTCAACTTTTTCCATCTTCGCGCCGGTATGAAAATTGATGCCACGCTTGCGGTAGACACGGGCAAGCTCTTTGGAGACATCTTCGTCTTCAATCGGGACCAGGCGCGGGAGCATCTCCAGGATTGTGACTTCGGCATCAAATGAGCGGTAGATTGATGCAAATTCCACGCCCACCGCCCCTCCACCCACCACTACCAGAGACTTAGGGAGCTCTTTCAGCCCGAGAATTTCGATGTTCGTAAGCACCTTGGGACCAGGTTCGAGGCCGGGAATCATCCGTGCCTCCGAGCCAGTAGCCAGAATGACGTTCTTAGTTTTCAACTGGCTGGCCTTGCCGTCGTTGCTAACTTCGACGGTGAGAATGCCGTTTTGTGCCGGGCCAGTGAGTTTGCCATAGCCCTTGATGGTTTCGACTTTGTTCTTGCGCATCAGGAACTCGAGTCCCTTAGCGTGCTTGGTAACGATCTTCGACTTCCGGTCTTGAATGGCTGCCCAGTTCAGCTTGCGCGCGTCCACGCCTTCGATGCCAAATTCCTTGGCTTCTTTCAAGTGGTCCCATAGCTCGGCGTTGAACAGCAGAGCTTTGGTCGGGATGCAGCCTACATGCAAGCAAGTGCCGCCGAGAAAACCGTCTTTCTCGATAAGGGCGGTCTTGAGGCCATATTGGCCGGCACGAATGGCCGCGGTGTATCCCGCCGGACCGCTTCCAATGATAGCAATGTCATAGATGATTTCAGGCAAAGGAGTGCTCCCTATAGGAATTAAGAATGAGTCTACAAATAGCTGATTCTACGCCATGCGATGAGGATTCAGGAACCGGGGCACTGCCGACAGCAGGTCGCTCCGCGTGCTTGTGCGGTGCTAGACTATCCCTAGCTGGAGGCCATCTATGCACTTCTTGGCGCTTTTCTTCTTTCCCATCTTCGGCTTCGGGTTTGTGATGTACTTCATCCCCTCAATTGTCGCATTCGCTCGCAGCAAACGTGACGCAGTTTCCATCCTGATTCTGAATTTCTTCCTGGGATGGACGGCGATTGGCTGGGTGATTGCGCTGGTATGGGCGCTGAAACAGGATGTGCCGCTCGCGGCGCGCTGACTCAGCTCAAGTCAGCAGCCGGGCCGCTTCCTTAGCGTAGTAAGTAAGGATGATGCTCGCCCCGGCGCGGCGAATCGACTGTAGCGACTCCATCATCACGCGGTCGCGGTCGATCCAGTTATTGCGAGCAGCGGCTTCGATCATGGCGTATTCGCCGGATACCTGGTAAGCGGCAAGTGGCAGGTCAAAGCGTTCGCGGGCCGCCGCGATGACATCGAGATAGGGCATCGCAGGCTTTACCATAATTATGTCGGCGCCTTCTTCAATGTCGAGCTCGATCTCGCGCATGGCCTCACGCAGATTGGCGCCATCCATTTGATACGACCGGCGGTCGCCGAATTGCGGGACGGAATCGGCAGCCTCACGGAACGGCCCGTAAAAGCCGGAGGCAAACTTGGCCGCATAAGAAAGTATCGGCGTGTTAATCATGCCTGCCTGATCCAGTGCCTTGCGGATTGCACCCACTCGTCCATCCATCATGTCGGAAGGCGCAATCAAATCTACCCCGGCGCGGGCCAGCGAGACCGAGGTCCGTGCCAGTAGCTCAAGCGTGGCATCGTTTACGATCTCGTACTCCGCAGAGATTGCCGGGGGCTTGGCGACGGCCGCACCCAGAGACTGTGGGTGAGCGGCGCGAACCACTCCGCAATGTCCGTGGGACATGTATTCGCACAGGCAGACATCCCCCATGACGATGAGATTGCGAACCTCGCGTTTGATGGCGCGAACTGCCTGCTGCACGATTCCATCTTCAGCCCAAGCGCCGGTGGCTACTTCGTCTTTCTTCTCCGGCAAACCAAAGAGAATGACCGCCGGCACACCCAGAGCATGAGACTGTCGTGCTTCCTTAACGGCCTCATCCACTGAGAGATTGAAGACCCCGGGCATGGAACGGACTTCTTTGCGCATGCCTTCTCCCGGACACACAAACATGGGATAGACCAAAGAAGCCGGCGAAAGCTGGGTTTCACGCACCATGGCGCGCAAGGGCTCGCTTTGGCGGAGCCGACGGAGACGGGTTACAGGAAAAGCCATTGGGGCAATTTCCGACCAGCCAATCGCTAGTCGCGTACGGCACGATTCTAACAGAGGTGTTCGCGCGGGCTCTCCACGAATGCTCGTGAGTTCACCACCCTGAAGACAAGGTGCCGGTACCAACGTAACTGCGTGTCCTGCCGGGGACTTCTGCGCGCAACGCCAGCCCCATAGAATGTTGCATAGCCATGACTTGGAAGAAACACGCGTGGGCAGTGTTTACCGCCGGACTGATTTTGACCTGTGCGGCCGCGACGTTCACTTTCCCTCATGGCCACTTTCTGACCGCCTTTGGAGATGTGACTCAATTCCTCCTGGTGGCGTTTGCCGCGATATTGATGGTCTCGAACGCGGTGTGCAGCCAGGGCCAGACCCGAGGTTTCTGGCTTCTGATGGCTGCCGGATGTTGCTTGTGGGCGACCAGTCTGGGAGCCTGGACTTTCTTCGAAGTGCTGCGAAGGCGAGAAGTGCCAGAGCCTTTTTTCGGGGACGTAATCCTGTTTATTCACATCGTCCCATTCATGGCGGCGGTAGCCCTGCGTCCGCATCGTCCACCGGAGGAAAAAAAGCTTTACTTCAGCACTTTGAATTTTCTGATGCTTTTAATCTGGTGGTTGTTCCTGTATGCCTTCGCGGTTTTCCCCAACCAGTACGTCTTGCTAAATTCGACGACCTACAACCAGAATTACGATCTGTTGTACCTTTTTGAAAACCTGGTTCTGCTGGTAGTGCTGGGGCTATTGACCACGAACGTTCAGGGGTCCTGGAAGAAGGTTTATTGGAATTTTTTTATCGCTGCCGGCTTGTATACCTGGAGTTCTGAGTCGATTAACGCAGCCATTACGCGCGGTCAGTACTACACCGGCAGTTGGTATGACATTCCTCTCGTCACTTCGATGTGCTGGCTGATCTTCGCCGGGCTGATGGCGCGCGATTTGAAGCCGGTTCAGCAAACGCCTGCGTCACCCAGCAGCAAGTGGCTGGCACTATCACCACGTTTGGCTATGCTGGCCATCCTGTCTTTGCCGGTGATGGGATTCTGGTCGCAGTTTCGAGATCCATCGGCGCCCCCCATTCGCCTTTTCCGTCTTCTGGTCACGTTAGCCGCCATGCTGGTTCTGGGTGGATTCGTGTTTCTTCGGCAATACGTGCTGGATCGTGAATTGATGCGGCTGCTGGAAGAGTCACGTCTGAGTCTGGAGAGTCTTAAGCGCCTGCAAACCCAGTTGGTGCAGAAAGAAAAGCTGGCATCACTGGGTCAACTTGTCTCGGGCGCGGCACACGAGATCAATAATCCGGTCGCCGCAATTCTGGGTTATTCAGAATTGCTGGCCTCAAACCAGGACCTGAATCCCGCGCAGGTGACCATGGCTCAGAAGATCGGGCAACAGGCCCGACGCACCCGTGACCTGCTCTCCGGCCTATTGAGCTTTGCCCAGCAGGCGCCAGCCGAGAAGATGCTGGTGGAGGTTGGCCCGATGTTGCAACGAGCGTTGCAGATGAAAATGCTGCAAATGGAAACCAAAGGCATCCGCGTGCACAGCACGATTGCTCCCAACTTGCCACGCATTTGGGGCAATCCCAACCAACTCATGCAATGTTGTCTGGAGATCATCGGCAATTCAATGGACGCGCAGCAACAAACCGCTGCCGGGGCTTTGTGGGTAAACGCCAAGTACGAGGACAACAACGTGGTGCTGACATTCTCCGACTCCGGCCCTGGAATTCGGGAACCGGAGCGCGTGTTTGACCCGTTCTATACCACCAAGCCAGTGGGCAAAGGCACTGGGCTCGGCTTGAGTGCCACCTACGGCGTTGTGCAAGACCATGGTGGCCAGATTGGGTGTCACAATCGGCCCGAGGGTGGCGCTGTCTTCATTCTCCGTCTCCCCGTCGCCCGCGCCGAAATGCCAGTCAGCTAGACTAAGAGCACCCTAGGCTCATTCTCAAACTCCCAATTGATACGGCGTTCAGTTTTCCCTGCTTCCTGTAACATTATTTCTGATGCCGCCGCAGCCACTTCCCTATACCAGCGCCCGCGTACTGGAATTCGACTCCCTGCTGGAGCTGTTGCGCGGCTACGTATCGTCCCCGCTGGGACAAAGGGCCATCGCGGCATTGGCTCCATCGGGCGATCGCGATTGGATTCAGAACCAGCAACAGCTCACCACCGAGGTTCGCGAGTTCCGCCGCATAGGAGGTGGTTTTGATTTCTTTGGCCTGCTTGAAATCAGCTCGCACCTTCAGAAATCTCGGATCATCGGCGCAGCGCTTGAGACAACTGACATTCGCGACGTGGTTTTGGTGGTTGAACGCGCTTCGGAATGGCGAGAGATTTCCCTGAATCCGCCTGCAGCGATGAAGGTGGAATGGCGGGCCGTAGCTCAGCTTTCCTTGCGAATTGTAGATTTCACCGACTTTCTGCGTGGCTTTCGCAACAAGATTCTTCCCGACGGCACGCTCGACGACAAAGCTTCTCCCGAGCTGGCGCGCATCCGCCGCGAGATGGAGAAACAACGGCGCGTGATTCAGGAATCGTTGCGTGGCTATTTACGGCGGCTCGCCGAAGGCGGGACAGTCCAGGACGAGCTGATTACCATCCGCGGCGAGCGTTTCGTGATCCCGGTGAAGGTCGAGCAGAAGCGGCGCGTCCAGGGCGTGGTCCATGGCGCCAGTTCCAGCGGACAAACCGTCTTTGTCGAGCCGCTGGAGACCATCGAACAGAACAACGAGCTGGTCCGGCTGCTCGATGAAGAACAAGCCGAGATTCATCGCATCCTGCTGGAGATGACACGGCGCATCGGCGAACATGCGGACGACATCCGCACCGCGACCGAGGTGCTTGCTGAACTGGAACTACAATTTGCTAAAGCCCGTTTTGCCGAGGACTACAACTGCGTGGCGGTAGTGCTAAGCGAGGCCCACAACATTCTGCTGCACAAAGCCCGTCATCCCTTGCTCGAACGGAACCTCAGGGCCAAGGGCGGACGTTTGGTTCCTATCAGCCTCGAGCTAGACGATCAGAAACGTGAATTAGTGATCACCGGCCCCAACACCGGCGGCAAGACAGTTGCCCTGAAGACAGTAGGACTGCTGGCGCTGATGGCGCAATCCGGGATTCCGGTACCCGCCGACCGCGCTGAGTTGCCGCGCTTTGACGCCGTGCTGGCCGATATTGGCGACTACCAATCGATTGAGCAGAATCTTTCCACGTTCTCCGCTCACGTCACCAACATTGATTTCATCTCGCACACTGCGACTGCGGATTCGCTGGTGCTGCTGGACGAACTCGGCTCGGCCACCGACCCTGAGGAAGGCGCAGCCCTGGCCGTGGCCATTGCCGAGTATTTCCGCAGCATCGGATGTCTTGCGATCATTTCGACGCACCATACTTCACTCAAAGTGTTCGGTGCAAACGCGGCGGGTGTGCTGAATGCATCGGTTGGATTCGACGAAGCCACGCTTCAGCCGACCTACGAATTGAAGATTGGCGTGCCCGGGGCTTCGGCGGGGATCAACATCGCTCAGCGGCTGGGATTAAACTCGTCAATCATCGAAGCGGCGCGAGCCAAGCTGGGTTCGCAGGCCCGTGACGTCGGTCAATTCCTGGACAAACTACATGCAGATTTGCGCGAGGCCGAGGCTGAACGTTTGCGCTTACGGACTAGAGAAGGAGAGCTCGAACGCGAGATATCCCGTCTCGCCGTGGAGGGCAAGAAAGACCAGCAGGCCAAAATAAAAGAGATGGAGCAGAAGCTGGCCAGCCTGCTACACGACTTCGAGTATCACGCAAGGGAATCGGTCAACGCCATTCAGGACCGCGCTGCCGCACAGAAAGTATCGAAAGAAGCCGAACGTCGCATCTCGAAATTGCGGCGCGAGTTCCGCGAGCAATTCGATTCCACTATTGTTGCTCACACCAGCGGTGCTGACCGCGACGATCCCAACGCCACGCCGCAACTCGTCAAACATGTGTCGGAAGGCGACACCGTCAAGCTGAAATCCATGGGACGGTCGGCGGTCATTGCTCGCCGCGTCGACGACAATCACTTCGAAGTCGAAGTCGGGTCGATGAAAATGAAAGTCGCCCGCGATGACATTGCCGAAGTGCTGGCGCGGGCGGCTGAGTCTCCCGTGAAGGCGGCACGAGCGCGGGGCGTCTCGGTTTCGCTGGGAAGTGAGGACCAGAACGTTCCGTCGGAAATCAACGTGATTGGTCACAACGTCGACGACGCCACCCGCGAAGTCGAAAAGTTTGTCGATCGCGCGTTTCTGGCAGGATTGCCGCGGGTGCGAGTAGTCCACGGCAGCGGCATGGGAATCCTGCGCAAAGCGCTGCGGCAGTATTTGCAGAAGCATCCGCACGTGGAGTCGGTGACCGAGCCTCCACAGAATGAAGGCGGGGGTGGAGCGACGGTCGTGGAGTTGCGGGTGTAAAGTAAGGGCACCAGGGATTCTTGATGCTAAGTGATGCATCGATGGTCCTACTCGACCGCGCCACTTAGGGGCCTTCGTTCCTCCTCATACTCCTCGCTGTAGTGATTACGGGCACGTCCAAGGGCTGAGTCAAAATCAATCGATTCTTCGAGGCTGACGTTAGTTTTCTGGGAATCACACCAGTGCATGAGACCGGCAAGGAGATCACCAAGTACCGTTTCAGGGTCGCTTTGCACATCTTTACTCTGCCCTGTGACGTCGGCAAATGTGACTACGGCCAATTCTCCCCACAACGCACGGTCGGCATTCCTCGGGTCTCCATGAGTCTGGTTCAGTCGACGATTAACGGCGCGTATTCGTTCCATAATTTTCTGGGTCATAGGCTACCCCCCCTCATCCCAGGCATCCAGATGTTCTAGTGTAGAACATTTTTGGTTTGCGCGAAAGATACTCTCTCCGTGTGATCAGGAAGCCTACCGGAAAGAACATCGTTGGCAGGCGAGTCGCGAAGGCCCGTCAGCTCTGTAGACCACCGCTTACCCAGGACGCGCTTTCGGGGAGGCTCGCCCGACTCGGGATTCAGCTCGACCGAGCTGCTGTTGCCAAGATCGAAAACAACCTGCGCCATGTTCTTGACTATGAACTCAAAGCCCTCGCCGAAGTGTTGGAGGTCGAAGTCGATTGGCTTCTCGGGGGTGAAACGAGGTGAAGGATCCTACTTCCCAATTGCGTTCCAGTACGCGACGGGCAAAGTCGGACGTAGCCAACAAGTTGATCAGCATGTTTCTTCACGAATTGAGCCGCAAGATCAGCCAAAGCTGGCCAGTTAGAGTTGATGGCGAAGAGTATGAGAGCCTTGCTCGCGCGCGGTTTAATAACCATTGTCCATATTGCTCTAGCGATCTGACGACCGCTCCCTCCGTGATTGAACATCTCGACGGCATGAATCGCTATCGCGCAGGACTCCACGTCGCAGGCAACGTCCTTGTGGCGTGCAGAAAGTGTAACAATGAGAAACGACGGGACGATTCGTTGAAAGTGCTTTCACTCGCAGAAACTGGCTGGGAGTCGTTCCTATCTCACGACGGCAGCCGCTGTGCCTCGTCTTGTCTCACTTGCGGCTATTGGAGGGGCGTCTGGGCCGACGAGACAGAGCGAAGGATGAGGCTGAGCGAGAACTTGCAGCGAATTCGTTCTTTTCGCAGCGTCTTTCCTGAATTTGAGAAGGTTCTTCCCTCCCTTCTGCGGACATTGCCCATATTGCTGACGAAGGTCTACTCTGACTGCCAGGTCTTTGCCGAGACGGAGATCAAGTCTCTCTTGGGAAGGTTCGAGGAGGTATCGGACACTCGGACTTGACTTGGTCAGCTAGGACCGATGGTTTTTCCTCTCCTGTCCACGCTTGTCTCTTGTCTTCCACAGCTTCTCCACAGCAATCCGCCCCTGCTATATTCCCTTTAGCCGCTCTGTGCCCCACAATTCCTGCGGGACTGCATCCACTCATGACTGAAGCCGCCGATTTCAAGGAAACCGTCAAGCTGCAAGCGGACATCGTTCGCATCGTCGGCGACTACGTCAAGCTGAAGAAAGCCGGGGCACAGAACTACTCCGGGCTTTGTCCATTTCATAACGAGAAGACGCCGTCGTTTTCGGTTCATGCCACGCGGCAGTTCTTTCACTGCTTCGGATGCGGAGTCTCGGGCGATGTCTTCAGCTTCGTGCAGAAGATTGAGAACGTCACTTTTCCCGAGGCGGTTCGGGCGGTGGCGCAGAAGTTGGGGATCGCGCTGCCGAAGATGGAATACAGCAGTCCGGCGGAAGCTCGAGACGCAAAGCTCCGCACCGTGCTGCTCGAAATCCACGAGCGCGCCTGCGGGTTCTTCCAGGAGTCTTTGCGGCGGCCCGAAGGAGCGAGAGCACGCGAATACCTCACCGGGCGTGGCCTGAATGAAGAGATGATCCGCGAATTCCGCATCGGATACGCGCCCGACTCCGGGTTTCTAATTAAGGATCGCCTCAAAGGCGAGTTCGACGAGGAAACCCTCCGGGAGAGTGGGTTGTTTGCATGGAAGCAAGAAGACAATCGTTCCGAGCAATCCTCACAGGCGCGTGCGGACCGGCCAGAAGCTAGCAGTCAGAAGCCAGCAACCGCTTCCATGTACTCCAAGTTTCGCAACCGCGTAATATTCCCGATAGCCAACGAGAGCGGACGAGTAATCGCGTTCACCGGGCGCACCCTCGCGACCGACGAAAAGGCCGGGCCAAAGTATCTGAACTCTCCGGAGACGGCGATCTACTCGAAGTCAAAGGTTCTGTTCAACCTCGACCACGCCAAAGAGGCCATGCGCAAACTCGATTACGCCATCCTGGTGGAAGGTCAGATGGACTGCATTTCGGTTTATGCGGCGGGATTTCATAATGTGATCGCCAGCTCGGGCACGGCTTTCACCGACCTGCAAGCGCGGTTGCTGGGACGTTTCAGCAAGAATGTGGTCGTCAATTTCGATCCTGACACCGCCGGGGCCAAAGCAACCGAGCGCACTCTCGGCCTGCTGGTGCAGGAAGAATTCCAGATCAAAGTTCTTACACTCGAAGCTGGGTTCGATCCTGATCTGTTCATCCGCCGCAAGGGAAAAGACGCATACTCGGGGGCCCTACGGAATTCTCAGCCCTACTTTACTTACCTCATTGACCGCGCCCGCGCCCAGTTCCCCATCCGCAGTGGCGAGGGCAAAGTCAAAGCAGTGAACTATCTGCTGCCGCACATCCAGCAGGTTCCCAGCCGCATTGTCCGCGATGAACTGACTCGTGAGATCGCACAAAAGCTAAATATTGATTCTGCTGTACTGCGGCAGGAGTTGAAGCATGCCGCCACCAACCGGTCGGCGGCCACGTTGAAATCGCCAGTTGAATCCCAGGTGACGGACGCGGAGAAGATTCTGGTCCGTGCCCTGACTTCGGCCCGAGAGATGACTTCCGAGCAGCACATTTCCGCACGAGACGGCGTGGATGAGGAGTTTGATCCCGCGCGGCAGGCGCAATTCGTGTTGCGAAATGAGCCGCTCCATCATGGATTGGCCACAGAATCGCTGATCGAGGCCCTACTGTCGGCGCCCGATTCTGCCGATGTAATGTCATTGCCCCTTACCGATGGCGAGCGCACTCTGCTGGCGTCCATCCTGATGAAGGAAGCCGAGGAACTGGCCGCGGATCGCCTTGAAGGGGCCGTGAAAGCCCTGCGGCGAATCCAACTCCGGCGCAAGCTGGAGAGAGTTCAGCAGGAATTGGCTGCCAAACGCAGCCAGGAACCGGGCCGTATGCAGGAGCTGCTCGAGGAAAAGATGCGCCTCAAGCGGGCATTGATGGATGCCGGATTGATGGAAGAAGGCGCAGCTCCTCCGGCGGCTTAAGCGACGCCGGGCTGTGAAACTTAAATGCAGGTTCCACCATCTAACTTATTAGCGGCGAGGGAGATAGGGCGGCGACTCTGCACGGGCACTGGGATTTTCCACCAATCCCATGCTATACTCTGAAAGTTTGTGTCGGCGCTAGGTTCCGCCAACTCACGTTCCCACCGCTAAATTCGACTATTCGCGTCCTTCCTTTTGGGGCGACTTGAGGAAAATCCGTCTTGGCTCTTGATGACAAGTACGACGATATTAAAAAGCTGATCGATACCGGCAAGGAAAAAGGGTACTTGACTTATGACCAGGTCAACGACCTTATCCCGCACGACGTGCACTCTCCCGAAGACCTGGACGATCTGCTGACCACCATTGGCACGCAAGGCATCGATGTGCTCGAGGGGCCGAAGCTTCCCTCGGCAGCGCTCGACAAGAAGTTCGACGAAGACGAAGCCGGCGAAGATGTAGAACTCGACCTCACCCCCGGTGCACTTGAAAAAACCAACGACCCCGTGCGCATGTATTTGCGTGAGATGGGGACGGTTCCGTTGCTCACGCGTGAAGGCGAAGTAGAAATCGCCAAGAGGATCGAGCGTGGGCAAATCCGGGTCTTGAAGGCGCTTTCCCGGTCGCCCATCGTGATCAATGAACTGCTGGCTCTGGGCGAAGATCTCAAGAAAAGCGTCCGCTCCATCAAGGAAGTGGTCACTTTTGATGAAGAAGAAATCACCGATGAGATCCTCCAGAACCGGCTGAAGGAATTCACTGGCAAGATTGACGCCCTGGCCAAGGCTTACAAAAAGGCCAGCCAGCTGATCGAGAAGTTCGCGTCGGTCTCACAGAAGAAGCGGCCCAAGGATTATCGACGCTACCGTGTGGCGCTGGCGCGGGCCATTGTGGCGGTGTCGTTGTGCGTCCGCAAACTGGGATTCACCAATAACGAACGTAAGCGGCTGATCGACCGCGTCAATAAGACGGTCGACACCATGCGCTCGCTCGACCGCCAGTCGCAGAACCTTGAGAAAAAGGCAGACGCAACCCGCAGCGAAGAGCAGCGCAAAGAGTACCGGCGCCAGTCGCGGGCAATCCGCACCGAACTGGAAAAGCTCGAAGTTGAAGCCGGGGTTTCCTTTCAGGAGCTCAAACGCACGCAGCGCGAAATCATCCAGGGGGACATGGATGCGGAGCAGGCCAAGCGGGAATTGATTGAGGCCAACCTCCGCCTGGTGGTTTCAATTGCCAAGAAGTACACCAACCGCGGTCTGCAATTCCTGGATCTGATTCAGGAAGGCAACATCGGCTTGATGAAAGCCGTGGACAAATTCGAATACCGGCGCGGATACAAGTTCTCCACCTACGCCACGTGGTGGATTCGGCAGGCGATTACTCGTGCAATTGCTGATCAAGCGCGTACGATTCGCATCCCGGTCCACATGATCGAGACCATCAACAAGCTGATCCGCACCTCGCGGCAGCTTGTTCAAGAGCTGGGGCGCGAACCTACCTCGGAAGAAATCGCCAAGCGCATGGATATTCCGGTGGCGAAAGTTCGCAAGGTGCTTAAGATCGCGCAAGAGCCGATTTCATTGGAAACGCCGATTGGCGAAGAAGAAGATTCGCATCTGGGCGACTTCATCGAGGACCGTGCCGTGGTTTCGCCGGCGGAAGCGGTCATCAACGTCAATCTGAAAGACCAGACCGGCCAGGTACTGCGTACGCTGACTCCTCGCGAAGAGAAAGTCATCAAGATGCGCTTTGGCCTGGAAGATGGCAGCGAACATACGCTGGAAGAAGTCGGCCAGTCGTTTGCAGTAACACGCGAACGCATCCGGCAGATTGAAGCCAAGGCTCTGCGGAAATTGCGGCATCCGTCGCGCTCGCGGAAGCTGCGAGCGTTTATGGACGGGGTTAGGGACTAAGTTCTTTCGCCGCTGATTCACGCGGATCAACGCTGATTTTCAAAGGCACGGCTTCGGCCGTGCCTTTTGTATGCTGATTTCTCCTCGGTTTTCCTACTCTTTCCACAAAGAACTTTGGTCCTCCACAGTTTCTGCACAAACCGCTGCGGTTTTTCTGTTGCAAGGGATTGCGCACTCAAGCAGAGTATGCGCCAGTGCTTACGTGAGACGTTTTCACGCTGCGGATTGCTGAAGAGTTGACGGTTTTCCGGCGGTTCTCGAGGGTGAACTGCTGGAGGGTACGGAGACGCGTCATGGCTCGTCTCCATACCCGGGCGTTGCGGCCTCCTCTTAAGTCCTCCTCACCAGAAGGACTGAGTCGTCAACTTGGGCGATCGATGCGAGTCGTGGTCGCGGGATCAAACCTGGCGCTCGCAATTCGCAGAGTACGTCGAGAAATGTGTGCTCCTTGTGGGCGCGGTTTCGACACGTGCGACTGGCCGCTTTGCGCGGCGAGAAAGCGGTGACGTTTCACAAGCAATGCGGCTCGGGTGGCTGGCCCGGGCCGCATCTATTTTCAGCTGCAGATTTCGCAGGTCAACGCTGATAGATCAACACAACACACCACGGAGACACGGAGTCACGGAGAAAACCGCAACCTGCAAGTTCTCTGTTGATTATTCGCTTTTTATTCCCCTACAATAATCTCAGCAAGTATGCGGCCAAGAGAAATAATTATTAGTCCGCGTTTTCCGAAGCAAATGCGTGCCATCCACAAGCGATTTGTGAGTAGTATCGCGTTCGCACTTGATCTGAACTTTCAAAGGCAGAAATAAAACTTTGGCAACCGCTGAACACAGTCTCGCGCACACTCTGCCGGCCAATGTTGAGGCCGAGCGCTCGATTCTGGGCGCGATCCTGCTCGACAACTTCGCTTACAACCAGGCCGCCGAGCATCTGAAGCCGGAAGATTTCTCGCTCGATTCTCATCGCCGCATCTACAACCGCATGGTCGATCTGGCGGAATCCTCTCGTCCGATTGACATGATTACGTTGATCGAAGAACTCGACCGGCGTAAGGAGTTGGAGGCGATTGGCGACGTTGGCTATGTCTCCGGGTTGCTGGACGGCGTTCCCGACCGGCCAAGTATTGAGCACTACATCAAGATCGTTCGCGATAAGGCGTTGTTGCGCGGACTGATCCATGCCGCGAACGCCGCCATTGCACGGGCTTCGGATCAGAGCGACCCGGCCGAAGATGTCCTCAACGATGCTGAAGCTGCCATCATGCAGCTTTCCGAAAAGCGCATTGGGCGCGGCTTCCTGGGTGTGCAGGAGATCGTCAAAGAGTCGTTCGGTTCCGTGGATGCTCTGTTGCAACGGGGCCAGCGCATCACCGGGCTCGCGACTCACTACACCGATCTCGATGAGATGACCAGCGGCTTTCAGCGCTCCGACTTGATCATCATTGCCGGCCGCCCTTCGATGGGCAAGACGGCGTTCGCCATGAACATCGCGGAAAATGCAGCCATTGAAGATCAGAAAGTTGTCGGCATGTTTTCGCTGGAAATGTCGCGCGAAGCTTTGTTGCTGCGTCTGCTATGTTCGCGGGCGCGAGTGGACTCGCATAAGATGCGCACCGGCTCGCTGTGGCGCGATGACATGACGAAAGTAGTGCGGGCGATGGACGAACTGGCCCACGCTCCCATCTTCATCGACGACACGGCGGGCATCGTCCTGAGCGAGATGCGGGCCAAGGCACGGCGCTTGAAGCAGTCGCAAGGCAAGCTTGATTTGCTGATTGTCGATTACCTCCAGCTGATGTCGGGCGGAGGCAAGCGGTATGAGAATCGCACCCAGGAAGTTTCGGCGATCTCGCGCGGCTTGAAAGGGCTGGCCAAGGAACTCAGCGTGCCCGTGATTGCGCTTTCTCAGTTGAGCCGCGCGCCGGAGAGTCGTGGCGGAGATCATCGTCCGCAACTTGCCGATCTGCGTGAGTCCGGGTCCATTGAGCAAGACGCCGACGTGGTCGCTTTCATCTTCCGCGAAGAGGTTTACAAGCAGGACGATCCCGACTTGCAGGGCAAAGCCGAACTCATCATTGCCAAGCAGCGCAATGGGCCGACCGGCAAGGTCAAGCTGGCGTTTATCAAGAACTCCACCCGCTTCGAGTCGCTGATGGAAGGTGGAATCGAGCAGGAAGGGTGAGGGTCGTCCAACCCCCAAAATCGGACTAAGCCTGTGGAAAACCTTGTGGAAGTAAAGTTGCTGGATTGGATGGAGTCAATGCGCCGACCGTTCGGTCGTTTTGAGGATGTCGATAACTGCCTCCTAACCTCTACCAAGAACAGCCGTTACTGGTTTGTAAAGATCTGTTAAGAAGAGCGTTAACATAATCTTAACATTCGAGCAACCGGGCGGATTTGCACATTCCCGGGGGCACGTCCGGTTAGCAGACCAGACGATTTTGAACGAAGAATCGCTACTATTTTAGCTAGTTGCGTGCACAGTTGGCGGGCGAGGATGGCCGCCCCACAGACAGGTTTAGTTACTGTCTTCCCCGACCTTCAACACAGCCAGAAACGCTTCCTGGGGAATATCCACTCGCCCGATGCGTTTCATGCGGCGCTTGCCTTCTTTCTGCTTTTCAAGCAGTTTGCGTTTGCGGCTGATGTCGCCGCCGTAGCACTTGGCGATTACGTTCTTGCGGATGGCATGCACGGTTTCGCGAGCGATGATCTTGGCCCCGATTGACGCCTGGATCGCTACTTCGAACATTTGCCGGGGGATTAGCTCACGCATTTTGGAGACGAGGGCCTTGCCGCGCTCGTAGGCGAAGTCGCGATGCACGATGATGGAGAGCGCATCAACCGGCTCGCCGGCCACCAGAATATCCAGCTTCACCATGGGCGATTCCCAGTAGTCGGCTAGATGATAGTCGAGCGAAGCGTAGCCACGAGAGACAGACTTGAGACGATCGTAAAAGTCGAGAACGATTTCATTCAGCGGCAGTTCGTAGTGCAGCATGACGCGATTCGACGTGACGTACTCGAAAGTCTTCTGGCGGCCGCGTTTCTCTTCGACCAGCGCCAGGATTCCGCCTACGTATTCCGGTTGAGTGAGGATGGTGGCCAGAATCACGGGCTCCTCGATTTTGGCAATCTCGCTCGGGTTCAGCCAGCGGGAAGGATTATCGACTTCGACCATTTCGCCATCGGTTTTGTAGATCTTGTAACGAACGCCGGGGGCAGTCGTAATCAGCGAGAGATTGAACTCGCGCTCCAGGCGCTCTTGAATAATCTCCATGTGGAGCAGGCCGAGGAAGCCGCAGCGGAATCCGAAGCCGAGAGCAACTGAGCTTTCCGGTTCGAAGAAGAACGAAGAATCATTGAGGCGCAGTTTCTCCAGAGCTTCGCGGAGCTGAGTGTGTTCGTGGGCATCGACTGTATAGAGCCCGGCGAAGACCATGGGCTTGATTTCTTCAAATCCAGGCAGCGGTTCGATGGCAGGATTGGTGTCGTCGGTGATTGTATCGCCGATTTTCGCGTCGGACACGGTCTTAATATTCGCTACGAGGAATCCGACCTCGCCGGCTTTCAATTCATCAATCTCGACCGGCTTGGGACACTGAACGCCCAGCGCCTCCACATCCAGGACTTTTCCATTCCACATCAAGCGGATCTTTTGTCCTTTGCGCAGCGTGCCCTGGAAGACGCGGACCAGCACGATCACCCCGCGGTAAGGATCGAACCAGGAGTCGAAGATCAGCGCCTGGAGCCGCTTCTCGGGATCGCCTTTCGGCGGCGGAATGCGTTTGACGATGGCTTCGAGAACATCGGGCACGCCCTGGCCGGTCTTGGCGCTGATCAAGACGGCGTCGGAAGCATCGAGGCCGACGGCGCCTTCGATCATTTCCTTGGTGCGCGGAATATCAGCGCTGGGCAGGTCGATCTTGTTGATGACGGGAATGATTTCGAGCCCGTGGTTGATGGCGAGATAAGAATTCGCAAGCGTCTGGGCCTCGACACCTTGCGAGGCGTCGACGATCAGCAGAGCGCCTTCGCACGATGCCAGCGAACGCGAGACTTCGTAGGAAAAATCGACGTGGCCGGGAGTATCGATCAGATTGAGCTGGTAGATTTGCCCATCCTGGGCGGTATACATCATTCGAACGGCGTGGGCTTTGATGGTGATGCCGCGCTCGCGTTCCAGGTCCATGGAATCGAGCACCTGGGCTTGCATCTCGCGCGCCGTGACCGACCCGGTGAGTTCCAGGAGGCGGTCGGCCAGCGTGGATTTGCCGTGGTCGATGTGCGCGATGATGGCAAAATTGCGAAGAAAAGCGGCGTCCATGGGATGAGTGCTTAGATTTGATTTTAACAGGGTTAGAAGCGAGATCCCGTTTCTCAGTTCTCTGTTCTCAGTCGGGGATAGGATGAACTGATCGGCTAGAATCAACTTCATGCTGGTACTCGCCTCCGCTTCGCCTCGCCGGCAGGAACTTCTGCGCAATGCAGGAATTGAGTTTGTTGTGCATCCGGCCAACGTCCCAGAGATTCCGCGGGATGGAGAGTTGCCGCAATCGTTTGCCGAGCGCATGGCTAGAGAGAAGGCTCTGGCAGTGTTCGCGCAGCGGCCGAATGATCTGGTTCTGGGCGCTGATACCATTGTTGTGGTGGATGGCGAGATTCTCGGCAAACCTCGCGATGCGGCTGACGCAGTACGAATGTTGCGTTTGCTGTCTGGACGCAAGCATGAAGTTATGACGGGAGTTTGCGTTGCTGGGCCAAAGCTGAAAACGGAGATCAGAGGATGCAAAGCCACAGTGGTCGTCTTGAACGCGCTTAGCGATGATGACATCCGCGATTACGTCGCGAGCGGTGAGCCGATGGACAAAGCTGGAGCGTACGCGATCCAGGGAAGGGCTTCGCGGTGGATTTCCCGCATCGAGGGAGATTATTTCAATGTGGTGGGATTGCCGGTGGCGCTGGTGTGGGGGATGCTGAAAGAGGCACAGGGGTGAGACGTAACCAGTTACGTCTCTACGGCTTCTTCTCTTCTTCGCCGTCCTTCATGGACGACTTGAAATTCTTGATGCCTTCGCCCAAACCTTTGCCCAGATCAGCTAGTTTGCTCGGGCCAAAGATCAGAAGCGCAATGGCCAGGATGACCAGAATCTCAGGCAAGCCTAGTTTTCCGCCCATTGGAGTCCTCCTTAGAAAAGTCTAGGCTTCGCCGTGCTCCGAGTCAAAGCGGTAGCGAGCGAAACGCGCAGCTCACGTCGCAGAGGCGCTGGTTCAGGACGCAATTCTTAGGGCAGCGTTCCCTGCACCGAATAGATCACGCCATTGAATGAACTGTCGTACCCGGCGCACCAGACCTGCACGTGATTGCCTTTCCGTTGGCTGTCGCAGGAGCCCATTTCAGCGCCGGTGCTGCTGTCGAGCGTCCAGGTCTGGCCGCCATCTTTACTGAAGTACATTCCGCCGACGTTGGAAGAATAGTTTCCACCCGTGGCCCATCCGATATTCGGCGTGAGGAAGAGGATTTCACGGATCGGCCATCCGATGTCCAGGGTCCGGCCGCTCCAGGTTGCGCCACCGTCGGTGGTGCGATGTACCCAGCCTTCGAGATTGGGTGAAATCTCGCCTCCACCTACCCAGCCAAAAGTGTCATTTGAGAAGAACGTTGGGCCGTCAAAAACCGAGTCAATGGAGGGGCCACAACTCCAGGTCGCGCCACCGTCGAGACTGGTGCAATAGGTTATGCCGGAAGCCCGGGCATGCAGATCAGGCAGGAAGCTGAACTCGTTGCCAAACCAGCCACCGTTGGGATCGGGAACCACTTCTGTCCAATCGGACGCGTTTGCGCCACCGTCGGTGGTGTAGTGCGCCGCGTTGGGCGCATCGAGATTTAACTGGTCCATCTCCAATCCGTCCTGCGAGTTGACGTAACGAACCCTGTCGCCCCAGCCAGTGGTGCTGAGAACGATGTCGGAGGTCCAAGTTTGGCCACCATTCTGGCTATAACGGATAACGCTTTCAAAATTATTGTCGATGAATCCCGAGATGATAACGTCGTTCACTCCGCCCGCATGCACCCCGTACCAATAATAAGGGAAGCCCAGGTTCATGATCTCGGTCCAACTTGCACCGCCGTCGGTGGTTTTCCAAACCTGACCGAGCTCGGCGGCGGCGTAGCCGATCTGGGGAGTGGTGAAGGAAATGTCGTGCACCACGGCACCCGGTAATGTGGCCAAAAGCTTCCACGGATTCGCTTTAGAAGTGAGCGCGCCGTCTCCACGAGGAGACGACGAGTTCACGGGACGCTCGGCGGCTAGTTCTTGAGGTGAACCCTGCACAGGCACACGGCTCGAAACATGGCGGACGCTCTCGGAGGTTTGTGCAGTTGCGGCAGGCGCAAACAGTATCAAAGTGATGGCGGCCACAATTACCAAGCGAGACACCTTGTAGATTGTCACGTAACCCTCCGGAGATCTGGAACTACCGTGCGGCTGCTAATTTTAGCACGGAAAGATGCTCATAAGATCTCGATAAGCCCCGCCAGGAGCGCCGTTCGCCGAGGCAGCTCAGAAATCAGGATGGACTCATGGCTGGCATGTGCGCCATCGCCCACACCGCCTAGTCCGTCGAGCGTAGGAATTCCGAGGCCAGCGGTGAAGTTGCCGTCCGAACCGCCGCCGACTGCGGCTTCGTCGAGTTTCCAACCCAACTGTTGCGCGATCTCACGTGCCTTTTTGTATAGCGCTGCCACAGATGGAGTGCGTTCCATGGGCGGACGGTTTACTCCGCCGGTGATTTGCAGCTTGCACTTACGATTGAAGGGCTTCAGCGCACGCAGCTTCTTATCTACGACGGCAGCATCTTTCATGCGGGCTACGCGCACGTCGAGCACGACACTGGCTTCGGCCGGAATCACGTTCGAGCGCGTACCTCCCTGAATTGTTCCGGCGTTGAGGGTGATGCCACGTTTGAGGTCGACGAGTTTTGAAACCTCGATGATTTGACGGGCAAGTTCCACGATCGCGCTCTCGCCCTTTTCGAAATCGAGTCCCGAGTGCGCGGCTTTGCCGGTGACTTTGAGAATGTACTCGCCGACTCCTTTTCTGGCGGTCTTAACAGCGCCTTTCGGACCGTAAGAAGGTTCGAGGACCAACACGGCTTGGGATTTCTTCGCGAGATTCTCTGTGATGCGCCGGGAACTGTCGCTGCCAACCTCTTCGTCCGAGACCAGCAAGACGGTCACCGGGCGTGGTAACTGGTCGCCATGCCAACTGCGCAGCGACTCAATGGCGTGCAGCATGATTGCGATACCCGACTTCATATCGAAGCTACCGGGGCCAAAAATCTTTTGTCCGGATATGCGGCAGGGCATGGTGGCCAGCGTGCCCAAGGGATAGACCGTGTCCAGATGGCCGAGGAGGAGCACCGGTTTGCCGGAGGCCTTGCCAGAGAAATCCACCTGCAAGTGATCGCCAAAGTTCTGGGTACGATGGAATTTGGCATGGCCACCCAAGGCTTCGAAGCGCCCAGCCAGCAGCGCTCCCAGGCGATCGACAGCTGGTTTGTTGTCACTCGGGGATTCGACTTCAACCAATTGCCGAACCGTTTCCGTAATCTGTTGTCCGCGTTCTTCGAGGTAGCGGAGGCGGCGAGTTGATTCGGCGCGGGTGGAATCCGGAGGTTGCTTTTTGGCTTTCCCAGTCATGAATGATATTTTCGGAAGCGGCTTACGCAGGCCCGATAAAGTATAATCTTCGCTCTTGGCGAAACCAGTATGACAGACGTGGCTCATTCCGCAGCTGAAACCCCAACCGCCAAGACGGGGTTGGACATCAACGAGATTACACGCCTTTTGCCGCACCGGTTTCCGTTCCTGCTCATCGACCGGGTGCTGGAGCTTACGCGGAAAGAACGCATCGTGGCCATTAAGAATGTCACGATCAACGAGCCATTTTTTGCCGGCCACTTTCCGGGTACACCGGTCATGCCAGGCGTACTGATCGTGGAAGCGATGGCACAGGCGGGCGGAGTGCTGTTGCTCACCGAGATCGAAGACCGGCAGAACAAGCTGGTCTTGTTCACTGGGATTGAACGTGCCAAGTTCCGGCGGCCGGTGGTTCCGGGCGATCAGTTGCGCCTCGAAGTGACGGTTACGGCCTGGCGCGGCAATGCCGGACGCATGGAAGGCACGGCCTACGTTGGAGACAAGCGCACGGCGGAAGCGACCATCAGTTGCCGGGTGGTGGACCTAGCGCGGGCTCGCGGCGGCGGTGCTAAAGCATCCGCCAACAACGAGTAGCCTGGGATCACCACCCTTAACCGTCTAGAAGATGAGCGTTCACCCCACAGCCATCGTCGATGCTCGCGCCAAGGTTCACCCCAGTTGCAAGATTGGCCCTTACTGCGTTGTCGGGCCAGAGGTGGAACTGGGCGAGGGCTGCCATCTGGTATCGCATGTGGCGATCGAGGGACCCACGAAGATCGGCGTTCACAATAGCTTCTTCCCTTTCTCCTCGATCGGGCAGGCGCCTCAGGATCTGACCTACGCAGGCGAGCCGACGCGCCTGGAAATCGGTGACCATAATACGATTCGGGAATTTGTCACGGTCAACCGCGGCACCGTGAAAGGCGGCGGACTGACGCGGGTGGGCAGTCACACGCTGGTCATGGCGTATACCCATATTGCGCACGACTGCCGGGTTGGCGACCACGTCATTCTGGCCAACGCGGCGACGCTGGGTGGACATGTGACAGTCGGTGACTGGGCACAGGTCGGAGCGCTGTGCCCGGTGCATCACTTTGTGCGTATTGGGGAGTTTGCATTCATCGGCGGCGGCACCACTATCACTCGCGACGTGCTTCCTTTCTCCAAGACAGCGGCTGCGCGAGATACCCATGCCTATGGGATCAACGCCGTGGGACTGGAGCGGCGCGGTTTCAGCAAAGAACGGATCGCCAAGATCCATCATGCTTACAAGGTACTGCTGGCGTCTAAGCTCAATACTTCGCAGGCGTTGGAGAAATTGAAATCAGAGACCGACCGGGGCGAAGATGTGGAACGGCTGATCAAGTTTATAGAGGAGTCGGAGCGGGGAGTGATTAAGTAGCGAGCAGCTTTTGGCTATTGGCTCTTGGCTCTTCGCTCTTCGCTCAGTGCTAGACTTTCAACCGTGCCTTCCCCCAAACAGAAACTCGGCCTCATTGCCGGCAATGGGCGCTTTCCTTTTCTAGTGCTGGACGCGGCGCGGGCGCAGGGGTTCGAGGTGGTGGTTGCCGCCATCAAAGAAGAGACGTTTCCAGAGATCGATTCGCACGGGGCGGCTGCGGTTCACTGGCTTTCGTTGGGAGAGTTGTCCAAGCTCATTGAGGCGTTCAAGCGCGAGGGTGTGACGAAAGCCGTAATGGCCGGCCAGGTGAAGCACAAACAGATTTTTTCCAGCATTCGGCCGGATTGGCGGCTGGCGAAGTTATTGTTGAACCTGCGCACACGCAATACAGACGCTCTACTCGGGGCTGTGGCGAAAGTGCTGGGGGATGAGGGCATCATGTTAGAGAATTCGACGGCACTGCTCGAGCCACTGCTCGCCAAGCCCGGCGTGCTGACCAGGCGTTCGCCGACAGAGCAGGAGCTGGAAAACGTCGAGTATGGCCGCGCCGTCGCCCGCCAATTAGCGCAGTTCGATATTGGGCAGACGGTGGTCGTCGCCGAAGCCGCCTGCGTGGCCGTAGAAGCTATGGAAGGGACGGATGCGACCATAGAACGCGCTGGGCAGATCATGGAATCGCTGGAGGCAGATGCCTCTACGCTGAGCCGGGCTTTGACAGTGATTAAGGCAGCGAAGCCGAATCAGGACATGCGTTTTGACGTGCCGGTGATCGGCGTGAAGACGATCGAGGTAATGCAAAAAGCGGGAGCGACCTGTCTGGCTCTGGATGCCGGGAAATGTCTGCTGCTGGACGGAGCTGAGATTTTCAAGGCGGCGGATGCGGCCGGAATTGCGATCGTGGCGACGGCATTTACAGATTTGGACTGATGGATGGGATGCCCGTCTGCATTTCGATAAAGCTAGAGAGGATGATTTTTATGTCTGAAAGCGCGCGTCTGGCTGACCAGATTCGCCGGGCTTTCGATGGTGAGGCCTGGCATGGGGATTCCATGCTCGAGTTGCTTGCTAACGTCGATGCCAAGACGGCGGCAGCACATCCCATCAAGAGCGCTCACAGCATCTGGGAATTGCTGCTGCACGTTGCTGCCTGGGACGACGCGGTATTGCGCCGGGCGGGGGGGACGGCAGTCAAGCTTAGCGACGAAGAGAACTTTCCGCCGGTCAATGATACCAGCGAAACGGCCTGGCGAAAGGCGGTGGAACAGGCCAAACAGAAGCACGAGGCACTCATCAAAGTGGTAGCGGCTTTCCCCGATTCACGTTTGTTCGACCCGGTACCTGGCAAGCCGGAGAAATACTACGATCATTTCTATATGTTCAGCGGGATTGTGCAGCACGAGCTTTATCACGCGGGACAGGTTGCGCTGCTGAAGAAGGCGCAGGGGAAGTAGGCGGTGAACCCCGATCATCTGATTCACGTTGCAGTGGCCGGCGTCGGCGCCTTCGGACGCAATCACGCGCGGGTCTATCAGCAACTGGCGAAAGAAGGAGTGCCCGTGCGCTTGGTCGGTGTGGTCGATTCCGACACCAGCCGGGCAGACGCGGTCGCGAGAGAATTTGGCTGCCGGGGATTCGGCTCGGTCGATCAGCTACTCACCACTCATAGTGAAGTCGAAGCGGCTTCGGTCGCCGTTCCTACGGTTCATCATCTCAGTACGGGGCGACAGTTGATGGAAGCCGGAGTTGACGTTCTGATCGAAAAACCTCTGGCGGGCTCGCTGGCGGAAGCGGATGAACTGATTCGCATTGCACGCCAGGAGAATCGCATCGCGCAAGTGGGACATTTGGAGCGGTTCAATCCGGCTGTTCGCGCCACGCTGCCAGTAATCACCCAGCCGATGTTTTTCGAGGTCCACCGGCTGAGCGTGTTCACGCCCCGGTCGCTCGATATCGATGTAGTGCTCGACTTGATGATTCACGACCTGGACATCGTATTGTCGTTTGTGAAATCTCCGGTGAAGGAAATTCGAGCAGTAGGCTTGCCCATCCTTTCGAGCAAAGTGGACATTGCCAATGTGCGGATTGAGTTCGACTCTGGCTGCGTCGCAAACTTTACCGCCAGCCGGGTTTCGACGGAACTGGTGCGCAAGTTACGCTTCTTTCAGCCGAAACAATATGTCTCACTGGATTACAGACGGCAGGATGCGATGGTTTTTTCTGTAGGTGGAGATGGCTCTGGAACGCCATCGGTGAATCCGCAGATCCAGATGGCCAAGCTTCCCACGGTGCAGGAAGAGCCTTTGCATGCTGAACTGAAGAGCTTCCTGGATTCCGTGCAAGGGCGTTCCCGGCCGATGGTTGACCTGGAAGATGGCCGCCGGGCGCTGGCCGTGGCCCAAGACATTGTGGCCGCGATTGGCAATCACGGCAACAAGATCAGGCTGGAGCAACTGCATCGCTGACTGCCCGACCTTTCTGTAAAGTATTGTCAACTCTACGCCAAGTGATGTCTGAAGTACCTACCCTTCCTGACCGTCGCGGATTACCGAAAAAGATGCGAAAATAGGCCATTGGGCCGTAGACGCTACAAATGTAAGGGTGAGACCGATAGTTACGGTAACCCGGCGGGATTGTTGTTGCTACAACTAATATCCTGCGGCTCGTGTCTAACCAACGGGTAAGCCGTTCGATGTCAACCACGCAAATTCCGCCGACCACGCCGACCTCCGAGACATCTCCGTCACGAAAACCTGACGGCGGGGATTTGTACGACGCACGGTATTGGGAGTCGGCATATCGGGACATTGACGAGGCTCCCACCTTAATCATCCAACTTCAGGATGATCTTACGCACTCGCGGCGGCGGGAATCGTTCTGGATTTCAGTGGTGGTCCACCTGCTGGTGGTGCTGCTGATCGTGAACTCGGGAAGGATCGCCGGGCTGGTACCGCGACAGACGACAGTCCTGACTCCGAATGATCTGGCGAAGGATAAGGACCTCACATATCTGGAGCTTCCGCCGGACCAGCAAACGCCGCCGGCCAAACCTCCTGACACGAAAATCATTTCGGACAAAAACCGCATTGCAACGTCGAAAGCGCCGCAAATAGATCGCAAAGAGTTGAAAAAGATTCTGGACAGCAGCCGGCCCGGTGCACCTGGCCAAAGCGGTGCACCGCAGCAAGCTCCGGCGCCGGCGCAGGCTCAGGCCGCACCTGCGCCGCAGCCGCAACAGCAGGCGGCACCGCCTCCTCCACCTCCAGATCAGAATCTCAGCGCCAAGCTGCAGACTCCGGCGTTATCAGCGAAAGACGCATTCGCTACCGGCCCAAGGTATGTAGGATCGGCAACTGACCAGGCAGCAAGAGCAGTAGCTTCCGCTCGGGGTGGCGCCGGTGGCGGACAGAATGGCGATTTCGGCTTGGGCCTGGGCAAGCAAGGCGCTGCGTATGGCGCGCTGGATGTTCTCAGCGACACCATGGGGGTTGATTTTGGACCCTATCTGGAGCGGGTCCTGCACGACGTGAAGATGAATTGGTATAACTTGATTCCCGAGTCGGCGAAGGCACCGATCATGAAGAAGGGCAATGTCTCCATCGAATTTGCCATTCTCAAGGACGGCAGCGTGGCGGGAATGAAGCTCGTGTACACTTCGGGAGATACCGCCCTCGACCGTGGCGCCTGGGGCGGAATTACCGCGTCGAATCCGTTTCCGCCGCTCCCCTCCGAGTTCGGCGGCCAGTACCTAGCGCTGCGTTTTAAGTTCCTCTACAACCCCAGCAAGAACGAGATGCAATAGTCTTTCTTGAGCTTTTAGGATTTCTCCAGGTGAATCGAGCCGTCGCCAGTGTGAATGGTCAGCAAGTTTCCTCCGCCGTTGATCTTTCCATGAATGTTCTTGTCGCCGATTCGCCCGTCGACCGTGACCGGCATTTCGACATTGATATGGCCGTCGTTGGTGTGAAGGTCTACGTCGGCGGCAAAGGCCTCGGGCAGTTCCACAGTGACGCCTCCGTCTCCGGTGTGAACATTCCAGCTTGACGCCATGGTTGAGCCGGGCAGAATGCGGACTTCGATGCGGCCATCGCCAGTGTTGAGGTCAAGTGCGTCAAAGCGGCCGGCGGCGCGAATGTGTCCGTCGCCGGTGCGTGCGCGCAGGTTGCCGTCCACCGATTCGATCTGCTCATGGCCGTCGCCGCTTTCGAGATCCATGTCGCCTTTGAAATTCGCCAGTTCGATGGAGCCGTCACCGGTGCGCAGATTCAGGCGGCCCTGGCGGGGCATGTGGATTTCGATATCGACCTTGTAGCTGCCAAGCTGTACGGTGAATACATGATGCGGGAAGCGGAGTTCGATTTCCACCGCGTCGCCGTTCTGGTGTTCGATGACGCGCAGGCCGTTGTCGCCGAACTTATAACGGTTACTCGTGATATGGACATCGATGGTGTTCTTGTCCCAAGTGTCGACGCGGATGTTGGCGTCTGAGGTTTCCACTCTCAGATCAGGCTTGCCTGAGATGGTATAGGTCTTCGACCAGTCGTCAGCCATAGCCAAGGGGGTGACGGCGAGGATCAAGCCTAATAGTGCGAATGTGAGGCGTCGCATAAGTTGCTCCTGTGCGAGGGGCACACGTATCGCCCCCGGCGGTTAGACGATGTTACGCAACCTTGGTCAACCCGGTTCCGGGAAACTAGGGGTCTTTCGAGTGACAGCCGGCTGCAAGGGCTACAATAGTCTCGTGCCCGCCGCTGGAGCAAAACGGCAGCCGGAGCCATCCCCGGCCGAACACCATCGCACGCCGCAGGTTTATACCTTGGAAGCTACCGGGCTGCTGGTTGTCGCACTGTTAATTCTGGTCCTCACCCTGGTTCGTTACTGGCACCACATACCCTGGAGTGCTCGCTAGCCGTGCCGCCGGAACCCTTGTTGGTGGTAGTGCTGGGTCCGACTGCGAGCGGTAAAACTGCGCTTTCGTTGGCGTTGGCTGAGCGCTTCCGTGGCGAGATTGTGAATTGCGACTCGGTCGCGACGTATCGCGAATTCGAGATTGGCACGGCCAAACCCAATGCCGCGGAACGTGCGCGCGTGCCACATCATCTGTTGGATTTTGTGGAGCCGACGGACCACATCACAGCGGGAGAGTATTCGCGGAGGGCGCGGCCAGTTCTGCAAGAGATCAAGCAGCGCGGGCGTTTGCCGGTGGTGGTGGGTGGAACGGGATTATATCTGCGGGCGTTGCTTGACGGCCTGTCGCCGGGACCACAGCGGTCGGAGGAGTTGCGAGAAAGACTGCGCGAGAAGGCGGAGATCAAGGGCGCGAGCTACTTGCACCGCGTCCTGAGGAGGATGGATTCCGATGCGTCGGCTAAGATCCATGCCAACGACCTGCCCAAACTGATTCGCGCCATCGAAGTTTGCCTGGGTGCGAGACGGAAGATGAGCGAGATGTGGAAGCAAGGGCGGGATCCGCTCCGGAGTTTCCGTATTTTGAGGATTGGTTTGAATCCCGAGCGGGAAGCGCTTTATGGCCGCATCAATGAACGCGCACGGCAAATGTTCGAGCTAGGACTGGTGGAAGAAACTCGCGGGCTGGTCGCGAAATACGGAGAGGCACCCTGGCCACTAGGTTCGCTCGGGTACAGGCAGGCGGTACAGCTAATCCGTGGAGAGATTGGTGAGGCTGCGGCGTTGCATGCGGCGCAGCAAGCACATCGTAACTACGCCAAGCGGCAGATGACATGGTTCCGGCGGGAGCCGGGGGTTACGTGGCTGACCGGGTTTGGCGACGAGGGGACGATCCAGCGATGGGCGGTTGAACTGGTGCAGAATTCCCTCAGCATCGAAAAAGGCTAGTGTCGGTCTCATAAATGTGAGCGATTACTCGCATCGCAGCGCCTCCATGGGATCGACATTCGCCGCGCGCCGTGCAGGCACATAACCGGCCAATAAGGCGATGCCGCACAAAACCACCGCAACCAAACCGAATGTAATCGGATCAGTGGGCTTAACACCGAACAGCATGCTCGCCATCAGCCGAGTCAATCCCAGAGCGGCGACGATTCCAATCGCCGTGCCGGCCAGCACCATGCGCGCTCCGTCTTGCAGCACCATGCGCAGTACATCGAGCCGCTGCGCCCCCAGCGCAATGCGCACACCGATCTCCCGTGTACGCAGCCCGACCAGGTACGACAGCACACCATAGATTCCAGTGCCAGCCAACAACAGAGCCAGCCCTGCGAATGCGCCCAGCAAGATGAGAGAGAAACGCTGGCTGGCGATGGTGCGAGCGACCACTTCCTCCTCGGATTCGTTGTCGTAAACGATCATGTCCCGGTTGGTCGCCAGGAGTTTCTGGCGAATCGACTCGAAAAAAACTCCAGGGGCGAGCGGCGTTTTGGAGCGAACAAACACATTGAATCCCTGGGCGAGACCCTTGGTGTCGACGGCCCCATTTTGCATGATTGGCCGGTACATCTGCGCTTGCAGGGGATGGCTGGCGTCTTCGGCGAGTCCCCACTGATTCACGTGCCCAACCACACCAACAATCACCAGAGGTACGAGGAGATTTTTGCCGGAATCGCTGTCGAATTCAAAAATGCGGATGTGTTTGCCGATCGGGTCCTGGCCGGCGAAATATTGTTGCGCGAAGCTCGCGTCGATCACCGCCACGCGCGCAGCGTTCTCATTGTCCTCGTCGCTTAGGAAGCGGCCTCGAAGGAGGGGAATGCGCATGGTTTTCAGATACTCGGGTTCGACCCTGTACTCCAGAGTCTGAGGAACATACTCGGTCCTCTGCGTGGGCAGCGCCTGCCCTTCGAGCAAAAAACCCCTCTCATTGTCGTATTCCATGAGAACGGCGCCATCATGCAAGGACACAGCCTCAACTCCCGGCACACTATGGAGTGTCGCGCTGATTTGCCGAAGCGTAGCGTGGATCGCACCCGGAGATTGATTTACTAAAGAAGGCGGTGGCGTCACTAAAAAAAGCGACACATTGTGCGGATCGAAGCCAGGATCGACCTTCCACAATTGCACCAACGTGCGGCACATCAGCCCCGCGCCCACCAGCAGCACCAGCGCCATAGCCATTTCGCCCATCACCAAGGCAGACTGCATGCGTGTCCGGGGGCCGGAGATGGCGCGACCGCTGTCCTTGAGGCTTCCACTAATGTCGGTCCGCGACATTCTTATGGCAGGCAGCAAACCAAACATGATTCCGGTAAGTACCGAAACCAAAACGGTGAAAAGCAGCACCCGTGAATCGATCCCGATTTCCTCGGCACGCGGAACGGTTTGCGGCACAGCCGCAAGGGCCGCAACGGTTCCCCATTTCGCGAAAATCAGTCCGAACCCGCCACCCAGCGCCGACAGCAGAACGCTTTCGGTGAGCAGTTGGCGCAGAATCCGTAGCTGCCCCGCACCGAGCGCGGCACGCACTGAGAACTCGCGCTGGCGCGCGGTTGACCGGGCCAGCAGCAGATTTGCGACATTCACGCAGGCAATCAGTAAGACGAATCCCACCGCCCCCAGCAGCACTAGCAGCGCAGGCCGCATGTCACCAACAATATTGTCTTTCAAAGGGATGATGTTGGCCTTGATATTGCCGTCAATGTTGGGATAGGCAGCAGCGAGGCCGGCATTCACTCGCTTCATATCGTCACCCGCCTGGGCAAGCGTGACCCCGGGCTTTAACAAACCGATGGCATCCATGCCAAAGAATGAATCTCGCATGTAAAACGCGGCGTCGGATTCGTCGCCGATGGGTTTATAAATGTCGGCAGTCCGGAAATTCCAGATGTGCAGATGGAAGGACGAGGGGATTACGCCGATGATGGTGCGTCCCTCACCCGCGACAATGATTCGCTTGCCGAGAATATTGGGATCGGAACCAAACTTTCGTTTCCACAACCCTTCCGAGATCAGGGCCGTCGGGCTGGCGCCGCGCCGATCCTCCTCGGCAGTGAAATTGCGCCCAAGAATGGGCTTCACGCCAAGAATCGGGAAGAAGGTCGCGGAAATGCGCTGCGCATGCACATACTCCGCTTGGCCAGTGCCGGTGATGCTGCCATCGGTCGAGCGGTATGCGGCCATTGCCTCAAAGGAACGGTTGTCGCGCCGCCAATCAAGAAAGTTGGGATAGGAGATCGACCCTTTGAAAAAATTCGGGCTGTCCTGAAACATGGACACTATGCGGTTGGCATCGTGGAACGGTAAGGGGTTCAGCAATACTCCGTTCACGACACTAAAGATGGCGGTATTCGCTCCGATACCGAGGGCTAAAGTGAGAACCGTGACCGTAGTGAAGCCAGGGCTCTTGCGCAACTGCCGCAGCGCGTAGCGAACGTCCTGTGCGAGGCCGGTCATCTCAGGTTCGTCCTCCTGGGCAAGCTGATCCGCCATTACAAAGCAAAACGGATCACGTCCGCTGCTAAGCTGCGTGCAATGCTCTTACCAACATAGTGCAGGGCCTAAACCACTGATAGTACAGAGACAAGAGAACACTGCTCTCGTTAAAAGGTGTCCACAGTCGGACTGTGATGTCCGGAGGCGAACAGGCAGCCATGGGTCAGTCAGTCTGGGTTTATGAGACCGGTCGTAGTCACTACCTCGTATGTCAGGCACAAAACAAAACGTCCCAGACTCATAAATGAGTCGCGGGACGTTAGGTCGAACAGCCCTCCCCCGAAAACTGCTCAACTACAGAGTATCCACGGCCAGGGCTTCTGTGAATGGCCCAATCGGGCCAGTACTCAAGGAGCAACAGGAAGTCGAAATACGGCCGTGCTATCTTCTGACTCATGCCCCGGAAACTTGCCCTTGTTTTGCTGACAGCGTTTCTCATCTGCCCGGCTTTGGCCAAGGAAAAATACCAGCCTGCTGGCCGCGTGCAACTCGACCGTGACGGAGAAAAATGGGCGGAAAAGACCTTGCGCAAGCTATCGCCCGAGGAAAAAGTCGGCCAGCTTTTCATGATCTGGGTACGGGCCGAGTTTTTGAATGTTGCCAGCCCGGAGTACCTGCAACTGCGCGACACCATGCGCAAATATCACGTGGGTTCATTTGCCATGACTGTGCCTTGGGACCCGCCGTTTCTGCATCGCAGCGAGCCCTACGAGGCGGCAGTGCTGCTCAATCGTTTGCAGCAGGATTCGAAGCTGCCTTTGCTGGTGGCAGCGGATTTCGAGCGCGGCTTATCCATGCGGCTTCACGGAGCGGCCGAATTCCCTCATGCCATGGCGTTCGGTGCGGCGGGCAAGCAGGAGTATGCCGAGGCGTTTGGCCGGATCACGGCCCAGGAAGCCCGCGCCATCGGCGTGCATTGGAATTTCTTTCCGGTTGCCGATGTGAATTCCAACCCTGCGAACCCGATCATCAATACCCGCTCTTTTGGCGAAGATCCGCAGCAAGTCGGAGATTTGGTAACGGCCTACATTCGCGGCGCACGGGCTAACGGGATGATGACCACAGTCAAACACTTTCCCGGCCACGGAGACACCTCTACGGATTCTCACCTCGGTGTGGCGCAAGTCACAGGCGACATCGCGCGACTGCAAACGGTTGAGCTGCCGCCATTCCGGCGAGCTATAGAGGCGGGGGTGGATTCGGTCATGGTCGCGCATGTCACGGTTCCGGCTCTGGATGCGCAGCCGGATCATGTGGCTTCGACCTCACCTGCAATTGTTACGGGCCTGCTAAAAGAGCAACTTGGCTTCAAGGGAATTGTGGTGACTGACGCTCTGGATATGGCTGGCCTGACGCGGCTCTACGCAGGTCACATTGGGCGGGCGGCAGTCGATGCTTTCAAAGCGGGCAATGATGTGCTGCTCATTCCGGCGGACTTGGGCGCCTCGTATGAGGCGATGTTGGAAGCGGTTCGGAGCGGCGAGATTTCGACGTCCCACCTCGACGCGTCAGTACTTAAGATATTGAAAGCAAAGGCTTCAGTGGGTCTGAACAGGAATCGATTGGTAAGCTTGGAGAGTCTTTCCGATCTGATCGGACAGCCCGCCAATCTAGCGCTCGGGCAACACATTGCAGATGATGCCGTTACCCTGGTACGCGACAAGGGCAGACTTCTGCCCTTCAAAGAAGTGGGAACCGCTCCGGCCGGGTTGCCGTATCAGAGAGTGGAAGAAGTGCACAACCGGCTGGTCGCGGTGATTCTGGTGGATGACGTGCGCACGGATACGGGAAGAACTCTCGAGCGGCAGATTCGCGAGCGTGTTCCGGACGCTAACGTGATCTACATCGATTCCAAGATAGTGGATGGAATGTCGACTGGAGTGTTGAAGGCAGTGGATGAGGCTCAAGCGGTCATTGCCGCTGTGTACGCGGTTCCGGTGGCAGGACGCGCTGTGCAGGGAGCAAATGGATTGACCAACTCTGTCGCACTTCCCGATGCGAACGCGGCCCTGCTTCAGAAGATCCTGGATGCAGGAGCGGACAAGACTGAGGTTTTGGCGATGGGGAACCCGTACGTGGCGCAAAGTTTTCCAATGATTCAGAATTATCTTTGCACTTTTTCCAATGTTTCGATTGCCGAGGTGAGTGCGGTGAAGGCGTTGTTTGGGGAGATTGCCATCCACGGCCATCTTCCGGTGACGATCCCAGGCATCGCCGAGCGCGGTGCTGGAATTGAACGCCCAGCACTGGCCGCGAAAGGAGATTCTCAACATGCTCATACCCAAAGTTCTGGACAGTAAGGCCAAAGCCCTGATTGCGGTGGCGTTCGCAGGCTGGCTGACGGTGCTGGCTTGCACGGTCGATGTGAAAGACCGCGACGGCAATAACAGCAAGGTCGATATCCAGACTCCGGTAGGAGGCATCCATGTCGATGAAGACGCCAACGTGAAGGACACTGGGCTGGCGATTTATCCAGGTGCGCGGAGAAAAGAGAAGACAGATAAAGACAGCAAGAGCGCCAACGTAAACATCTCAAGCAGTTTTTTTGGGGTGAAGGTGGTGGCACTCGAATATGAGTCGGACGATCCGCCCGGCAAGGTGCAGGCGTTTTATCAGGACCAGCTAAAGAAGTTCGGGCACATTGTGGTGTGCCACACCAACAGCCATGGCGGCGATCTCTCGGTGAAGGCCGGCGAGGCAAACGGCAAGCGGGAAGTTCGCTGCGAGGGCGACAACAGCGGAAACGTGGTCGAGCTGAAGGTTGGGACCGAAGACAATCAACACCTGGTATCGGTTGAACCGCAGGGCAACGGGTCGGACTTTGCGTTGGTGTTCATCCAAACCAGAGGCAAGGAAGGCACGATCTAGCAGCACGCGAACCAACATCCTGGAGGGCGCATGATTTCGAACATTTTCAGTGGCAGAAGAAACAATTTGGCTTCGGCTTCGCTTGGGTTGGGATTAGCCGTAGTGCTCACATTCTCGGCTTCCATGGTTAGCGCGCAAACTACGGACGACAGCGGGAAAGACAAGGACTTTGACCTCAAGAGCACGCTAGGCGACTTGCATGTAGGATCGGATGTTGACCTACGCGAACTCGGATTGCCAGCTTATCCCGGAGCGCGGCTACGTACGCACGACGAGGACCGGAGTAATGCCAATCTCGCTCTGTTCACATCGGCGTTCGGGGTGAAGTTGCTGGTGGCGCATTATGACTCGGATGACGACGCCGGCAAGGTCGTCGACTTCTATCGCGGAAAGATGAAGAAGTACGGGAAGGTGCTGGAGTGCCACGGCAGTCATCACGGTGGAAGCGTCAATAGTGGCGTCAACATTGATGACGACGATAAGAGTTCGAACCGGTCGAAAGAGCTGAAATGTGAGGGCGACAACACCGGCAGCGTGGTCGAGCTGAAGGTAGGCACGGAAGATGATCAGCACGTTGTGGCCATCGAACCCGCGGAAAAAGGAAAGGGTTCTACCATCGAGATGGTTTACGTACACACACGCGGCAAGCAAGGCGAGATTTAGCAGGCAATCTGCAACCGAAGGCGGACCGCCTCTTCCTTGCGCGCTGCTCTACCCTGCGGTACCTTGAAGTCCAGTGGAACATCCCTGTTATAAGTGTGGCTCGAACGTCGAAGATGGCGTTCCCTTCTGTCCGCAGTGCAATGCCCCGCAGATCCGGGTGGGAGGAGCAAGCGCGGAGGCATTGTCTCCTGTAGAACTGGCCGGCAGCGCCCTTCCTGACCACCAAGGCGGCACCGCAATTCAATGGTCGGAAGCCCTGCCTTCGGCGGCATTGGCCGGGTTGATTGCGGCCTTTCTCATGTTCATTCCTCTGGGTGCATTTGGGTTGGGCATGATTGCCGCGGGAGTTCTTTCCGTGCTTTTTTACCGTCGCCGCAACCCAGTCAGCAACCTTACGCCCGCCATGGGAGCCCGATTGGGCGCCGTCAGTGGAACCCTGGGTTTCGGGATCTTCGCGATCTTTAGCGCTGTGGGGACGCTGGTTTTTCATAGCGGCGGCGAGTTGCGGGCTGCGCTGCTCGAGGCCATTGCGCAATCGGCCTCTCGCAGTGCCGATCCACAGGTTCAGAAAGCCTTCGAATACTTGAAAACTCCACCCGGACTGGCTCTGATGATGGGCTTCTCGCTGGCGTTTGTGCTGGTGGCGTTTCTGATTCTTTCCACCCTGGGAGGCGCGGTGGGAGCGGCCATGATGCGAAGGAAAGACCGGATGTAGGCGCTGTCCGCCTCCACCTTGCCCCGCAGTGCTTTTCCCGCGTATGATTCAGCGTTTATGACGCCACGACCTTCGACTCGTCCCGCCAACCTGAAAGAGAAGGCACAGTTGATGTCAGCCTCGGAAATCGAGCGCACGCTGGTCCGGCTCGTTCACGAGATCATCGAGAAGAACAATGGCGCGGCGGACCTGGGGATCGTCGGCATCCGGCGTCGTGGCGTATTTCTGGCGCAACGCCTGGGTGGGATGATCCAGCGCATCGAAAAGACCCCGGTCCCGGTGGGTACGCTCGATATCAGCCTGTACCGCGATGATCTTTCGACAGTGGGATCGCAGCCGGTGGTGCAGAAAGGCGAGATCGGGTTTCCGATAGCAGGCAAGAGCATTATTCTGGCGGATGATGTGCTCTATACCGGACGGACGGCACGCGCCGCCATGGACGCGCTTTTTCGCCAGGGTCGTCCCCGGCAAGTGCAACTTTGCGTGCTGATCGATCGCGGCCATCGCGAGTTGCCGATTGAAGCGACTTTTGTGGGACGCAAAGTTCAAACTACGCTGCAAGAGATCATCGAAGTCAAGTTGCAGGAGCTCGACGGCGAGGAAAAGGTTCTTCTCGTCGAGAAGCAGGGTTGAACCAAGATGAAATAAAGAAGGGCCGGTAAAGATTTAAGCGGGCATCTCGCCTGTGTTGTTGGCTTGGGTATGGGATGAGCAAAACTGCACGCGGTTCTCTGCTGGATATCGAACATCTCGACGTGAAGGAGATCACGGGCCTGTTGCAATTGGCGCGGCGGATGAATCCGCTCAAGCCGCGTCCCCTACTGCGCGGCAAGCGCGTGCTACTGCTCTTCTACGAAGCCTCCACTCGGACCCGGAGTTCCTTCGAAATCGCGGCCAAGGAGATGGGCGCGATGACCACACTGGTGCTCTCCAGTGGTTCCAGCATTGAGAAAGGTGAGTCGCTGCTCGACACTGCCTACACGCTGCAAGCGGTGGGAGCGGATGTCATGGTGGTTCGCCACCCCGCGGCAGGAGCGCCGTTATTGATGGCACGGCATTTGAAAATTCCTGTCATCAATGCCGGCGACGGGATGCATGAACACCCTTCGCAGGCTCTGCTTGATGCTTACACCATTCTGCGTCACAAGAAGAAGATGAATGGCTTGCAGGTCGTCATCATGGGGGACATTTACCACAGCCGGGTGGCGCGCTCTGCCATTCATTTGCTGAGCAAGTTCGGAGCGCGTATCACCCTGTGTGGCCCGCCCGAGATGCTGCCTGAAATCGCTACATCCTTGGCACCCGATTTGCATATTAGCCGCACCGCAGAAGAAGCGCTGCGCGGCGCGGATGTGGTCATGGTGTTGCGCGTGCAAAAGGAGCGTCTGGCGGGAATGAAGATCCGCTTACAGGACTACATTGCACGCTATCAGATGACCATGGCGCGGATGAAACTGGCCAAGCGCGACGCGCTGGTGATGCATCCCGGCCCCATCATTCGCGGACTTGAGATCACCTGGGAAGTTGCGGATTGCCCGCAGTCGGTCATCGTCGAAGAAGTCGCGAATGGGGTGCCGGTGCGCATGGCGATCCTGGCTCGGGCACTGGGGAAGGCGTGATGAGCGGATCGCCGTGAGGAAGAAGGATATGCGCTACTCGACAAGTGAAGAGCTGATTAAGCGATATGAAGAACTAGCGATAATTCATGGCGAGCTGCGAACGGCAAAGGAGGCAAATCGAGCGTATGTAGAGAAGAAGAGAATATGGGACGAACTCGATCAGCGTGGTTCGACAGCTATCGAGATGTTTTTGCAGCTTCTAGACTCAAGCAATCCGATAGTCCGTCTTGCCGCCGCCGGTGACGCTCTATTTGTTGCCCCAGAAAAGGCGGAGCGGGTGCTTGAGCAGCTTACGAGGGAGCCTCGAACCGATTTTACGGCTTTTACAGCCAGCGTGACATTGCAGGAATGGCGGGCTGGAAGGCTCAAGCCTTTTTTCTGAAGCGTGATCCGTAAGGAAAGTAGGGCAAACGCTGCACCAGCAAAAAGCGAAAGCAGATTGAACTGATGGCACACGACAAGCTCAAATCGGGCAGGTTGCTGATCAAGGGCGGTCACGTGATCGACCCGGCTGCGCATATTGACGGACCGATGGACGTCTTGCTGCATGATGGCCGGGTAGCTGAGGTCGCGCTCCCCAACAAAGTTCGGGGCGGCGCCGATCAGATCTTCAATGCTCGCGGTTTGGTGGTTGCGCCCGGCTTCATCGATCTGCATGTGCACCTGCGCGAACCGGGCCAGAGTTACAAAGAGACGATTGCCACGGGCACGGCGGCAGCAGCGGCGGGAGGATTCACTTCGGTTTGCTGTATGCCTAATACCTCGCCGGTGGTGGACTCGGTGGAGTGGGTGACCTGGATTCAGCAGCCGCAGCGTGGAGCAGTTGTCAATGTGTTTCCGATTGCAGCAGCCACTCAAGCAAGCAAGGGTGCGGTGCTTACAGATTTTCGCGGCTTGCAACGTGCCGGAGCGGTGGGCATCACCGATGACGGCAGACCTATCCTAAATGAAACCACCATGCGGGACACTCTGCGCCTGGCGGCGGAAATCAATCTGCCGGTGATTCAGCACGCTGAGGACACGCGCCTTACTGAAAACTGCTCCATGAACGAAAGCACTACTTCGTTCCGGCTGGGACTGCGCGGCATGACCGTCGCCGCCGAGGCGTCAATCGTGGATCGCGACGTACAACTGGCACAGCAGTTCGCGGGGGCGCGCTTGCACGTGGCTCATCTCTCGACCGCAGACGCCCTCAAAGCAGTGCGCCGGGGCAAGCGTAGCAAGGCCCACGTCACTTGCGAGGTCACGCCGCATCATTTCACACTGACCGACGCGGATGTCGGCGACTACAACACGTATTGCAAGATGAATCCGCCGTTGCGCTCAGCAGCTGACCGTGAGGCTCTCATCGTGGCTTTCGCCGACGGCACTGTGGATGCCATCGCCACCGACCATGCACCCCATGCTACGCACGAGAAGATCATCGAGTTTGAGAAAGCGTCATTCGGGATCACAGGCTTGGAAACGGCGCTGGGGCTGGCCATTACACGTTTGCATCGTGAGCACAGAATTCCACTGACGAGGATTGTCGAACTGTTTACTGCGGGTCCGGCGCGGGTGGTGGAATTGCGTGGACGCGGCACGCTGGCGCGCGGCAGCCACGCGGACGTCACTATCTTCGATCCCAAGAAACGCTGGACCTTTGAAGCCGCTAAGTCCCGCTCCAAGTCGAACAATTCGCCTTTCGACGGCTGGCAGCTCACTGGCAAAGTCATGGCCACAATCGTCAGTGGGAAGATCGTATATCGGTCGAGCCAGGGCTGACCTGACGTGACTCAGGGCTGGCTAAGGCCCTGTGTCGTGGGATGTAACGGCACGATTGAAATCGTGCCCTCACGGCCATGCGCCCTGCTATCCTGACGCTAACCTCACATGAAGGTTATTTACCAAGACCTTCCCCCGGTGGAAGTCGAAGTGGCTCCGCGCAAGTTGGTGGGCCGGGTTTTGTTTGGCCTGCTGGTGCTGCTCTCGGCGCTGATCGGAGCGACTGCCGGACTCTTGCTCGTCTACACCACCGATTTGCCTCAGGTGGAACAACTGGAGCATTACCGGCCCAGCTCAATCACGGAACTCTATGACGATCAAGGGCGAATCATTGGATCGTTTGCGCTGCAACGGCGAGTGGTCGCCAACTACAACGATTTTCCGCCGGTGTTGCGGGAGGCGCTGATTTCGATTGAAGACAAGGATTTCTATGACCACTGGGGCGTCAACGTATGGCGCATCGCGGGAGCGGCTTATCGCGACATCGAGTCGGGCGGCAAGGTGCAAGGAGCTTCGACGCTTACCATGCAGCTGGCGCGCAATCTCTTTCTCTCGCCCGATCGGTCGTTTCATCGCAAGATCGAAGAGGCATTGCTAGCCATCCAGATCGAACGCAGGTTTACCAAGGAACAGATTTTCACGCTATACGCCAACCAGATATTTCTGGGACACGGAGCCTACGGTTTCGAGGCTGCCTCGGAGTATTACTTCAGCAAGCCTGCCAAACAACTAACCTTGGACGAAGCGGCGTTGCTGGCTGGTTTGCCGAAAGCTCCGGGCCTGTATTCCCCCGTCAACCATCCTGACCGGGCCATTAAGAGGCGGAACCTGGTAATCAACGCCATGCTGGAAGATGGCAAGATTACCCACCAACAGGCCAATGACGCCCGGAGCCAGCCGATTCTGCTGAAATTGCAGCATGACCCTAATTCGTTGGCGCCATATTTTGTGGAGGAGATTCGCCGTTACCTGGAAAACAAGTACGGCACCGACCAGGTCCATGAAGGCGGATTGCGTGTGTACACCTCGCTCGACATGGACTTGCAGCGTGCGGCGAATCATGCAGTACTCGATGGTCTGGCCGTGTACGAACGCCGGCATGGCTGGAAGGATCATCTGGACAACGTTCTGGCGGCGAAGGTGATGCTGGCCAGCTACCAGCATCCCGATTGGGACGATGAGCCCGAAGTCAATGGATATGTTCATGCCCTGGTGTTGGGGGCTGGGCCGGGTGCAGCAGCGGTGAGGTTCGGCCGCTACATCGCGACCCTTTCGCAAGCTGACGCAGCCTGGACCCAGCACAAACTTGCAGACATTCTGAAACCCGGCGACATGGTTTATGTGAAAATTCTTTCGCTCGGCGCCGATGGAAAAGCGCATGTCAGCCTGGAGCAGGACTCCGGGACTCAAGGAGCATTGTTGGCGATTGACAACGCCACAGGCGCGATCAAAGCGATGGTAGGCGGCCGCGACTTCGAGGAATCGAAGTTCAACCGTGCCACACAGGCCCTGCGACAGGTGGGTTCGTCTTTCAAGCCGTATGTCTACACCGCAGCGATCGACGAGGGTGCGAAGCCGGACGATACTGTCCTGGACGCGCCAGTGACGTTTGAAACCGCATCCGGCCCCTATAGTCCGCACAACTACGACGAGAAGTTCGAAGGCACAATCACACTGCGGCGTGCGTTGGCCCAGTCACGAAACATTCCTGCGCTGAAGATCGCCGATCGTATTGGGATCAAGACGGTCATCGACTATGCCCATCGTTTCGGGATCACGTCGAACCTACCTCCGTATCTGCCGGTAGCGCTGGGCGCGGCCGAGGTGACTTTGTTCGAACAGACATCGGCATTTAGTGTCTTTCCGAATGATGGAGTTCGAATCATCCCAAGGTACATCACCAAAGTGACCGACTACGAAGGCCGCGTGCTGGAAGAAGATTTCCCCGAAGTCAAGGATGTGATCAACGCCCGTACCGCGCGCATCATGACCTCGATGTTGCAGGAGGTAGTGCAGCACGGTACCGGGATTGCGGCGGCCAGCATGAAGTATCCGCTGGGAGGGAAAACTGGAACCACGAATGACTTTACGGATGCCTGGTTTGTAGGATTTTCCCCGGCGATGACCACTGGCGTTTGGATCGGCTATGACGAGAAGAAGTCTTTGGGAGCAAAAGAGAGCGGAGCACGCGCGGCGCTGCCCATCTGGATAGATTTCATGAAGGTTGCGTTGGCAGGGAAAGACCCTGGTGAATTCGCACCAACTCCCGCGCTCACGACCGGCGTCGCGAAGGTAGACACGCCAGATGCTGCGCCGGCAGCGGAAGAGTCACATTGAGCGCAGAGGATAGCGTCCGTATCAACTGGCTCGTTTCGTATTCTCGCTGGACGTCGTAGCGCACGCCTGGTTGCGCCGCAACCGGGCCACCACCAAACGTATCTCTTCAAAGGTAATCTCCGGTGGGAGCACATCTTTGAGTGGCTTGAGGCGTTCAGTACCCACGCGGGCGCAGGCAGCCTCGATGATCGCCTGCCTGTCCTTGTCCACCCATGCGGTCTGAAATTCCAACTCTCCCTTTTCCACCAAATCAGTCACCAGGCTAACGACGCTGCCGAGCTGGCGACCGCGCATGGCTGCGATTTCGTTGAGAGTGTGTCCCTCGGCGAGCAAGCGCATGGTCTCCTCAGCGGGTTTGGATTTCTTCGTGGCAACCGCGCTGGCGCGGTCCCCGTTGCGAAACCGCTCCAGCGCATCAAAAATCTGCTGGCCGTATGTGGCAGCTTTGCGCTGGCCGAAGCCGGGGACTCGCAACAGTTCCGCCACTGAGGTGGGACGCGTTCGGCACAATTCGTCGAGTGAAGTGTCGTGCATAACCACGAAGGCCGCGACTCCCTGCTGCTTGGCTGCGCATCGCCGCCACTCACGGAGGTACTCACGCAGTTCGGAGTCCACATCTGCGGCCGAAGGTTTTCCTTCGGGCTCGCGACCGGGCGTACCTTTCGCCACGCCAACCTTGTCCGCAGCACCGAGTGACTTCACCAGCCACGCGGATTCGCAACCGCAAGCATCGCAGGATTCACATGATGACCACTTCGGTGTTTCTCCGAAATGCACACAAATCTGGCGGTGACGGCAGCTCTTGGAATCTGCAAAACCGCGAATGGCGTGATAGCGCTCCCAGGCGCGTTCTTTCTCGACAGAGTCGGTGATCTGATCGATAAAGTACGCCAGCAGTGCCGTGTCCCGCTTCTGCCAGAGCAGTATGCAATCCGCGGGGTTTCCATCACGCCCGGCACGTCCGGCTTCCTGGTAATACTGCTCGATGGATTTGGGCAGTGAAAGATGAATCACCGCCCGCACCGAAGCCTTGTTGATGCCCAAACCGAAAGCGATGGTGCCCACCAGAACTCGCACTTCGTCTGTCGTCCAACTTTCCTGGTTTCGCCTGCGAGCGTCCGCTTCCATCTTCCCGTGGTATGCGACTGCGGAAATTCCCTGCTCACCCAGGTAGTCGACAGTTTCTTCCACGCGCGCGATGGTCGGCGCATAAATAATGACATTGCTGTTGGAATAGTTTCGTATGGCTCTCAAGAGAAGCCCCGGCTGCTCGCGGGCTTCACACTCTTTGACGAGGTATCGCAGGTTGGAACGGTAAAAACTCGCGATGTACTTGTGGGGATCGCGCAGTTGTAACTGATGGAGAATGTCGTGACGAACCCGCCGGGTGGCGCTGGCGGTAAACGCCGCAATAGGCCGGTCCGGAAAATGAGCACGCAAAGAACTTAATTGCCGGTATTCGGGACGGAACTCATGTCCCCATTCCGAGATGCAATGCGCCTCGTCAATCGCAAAGAACGCGACGGGGACCTGTTGTAGCCAGCCTATGGTATCCGTCCGCGCCAGACGCTCCGGGGAAAGGTACAGCAGCCTGTACTCGCCCTCGCTAGCTTTGCGCATGACCACAGATTGTTGGCTGGCAGGTTGCGAGCTATTCAGTACGGCCGCGGGAATGCCCATTTGTGCCAGTTGTGCCGCCTGGTCCTGCATCAACGAGATCAACGGCGAGACCACAACCGTAGTCTTTCCTGAAACCAGCGCCGGCAGTTGGTAGCAAAGCGACTTTCCGCCACCGGTGGGCATGACGACGCAGGTGTCATGCCCCCCAAGCAAGCTGCCGACAATGTTTTGTTGCAAAGGACGAAATGAACTGTAGCCCCAGTAGCGTTGCAACCAATTCAGAAGCTCAGTTTCAGGGGGCATGACAACAGTATAGGGTGGTTGCTGCTGACATTCTGCGGGATAACACAGTCGTGGGTCTATTCTCTCCAAAAAGGGAAAGCTATAATCACCTGACAAAGTGAAATCCTTTTTTCGGCACGCGCTGCAGGCACTGATTTTGTTAATGGTGGCGCTCGTCTCTGGGTTGCTGGCAATGCGGTTTGCCATTCACGGCCGCGAAGTGGCGGTGCCTGATCTGGTGGGCAAGACTCCAGTAGAGGCGCGACGTGTGGCTGATGCCAGTGGTTTTCAGTTTGAGGTCGAACGTCAGTATTACAGCCCGAGGATGCAGGAAGGGAGAATCTTGTCGCAGCTTCCGCCTGCGGGGACCAAAATTCGACGGGGCTGGCAGATTCGCGTAGCTCAGAGCATGGGACCGCAGCGGATGGAGATTCCCAACGTGCTGGGACAGAGCCAGCGAGCCGCAGAGCTTAACATCCGTCGCCGCGGATTGGATGTGGGTGCCGTTGCTCAGATTCAGTTGTCCAGCGCGCAGGCCGATCAGGTGATCGCTCAGGATCCAGCGCCGAGCGCCAGCAGCATCTCAGTTCCAAAGATCAGCTTGCTGGCAGCGCAATCGCCTTCGCCTCAAGCTTTCGTGATGCCGAGCTTCGTGGGCCAGACCTTGGGCAACGTGGACGCAGCTTTGAAAGACGCAGGGCTCAAAGTGGGGGTGGTCACGGAGACTGCTCCGCATGCCGAATCGGCGAGTTCACCTTCCCCTGCTCCAGTTCCGGGGGCCACGGCGGGGCCCGCCCGCCAAATCGCTTAGCAGCGAGCTGGACCCGGCCCGAACGTGATTGCAGGGTGCC